>Ga0187774_10000109_pt1 | contig 26338 bp, 24 predicted proteins | sample 0216_BV02_MP05_2_FD_133152 | JGI IMG/M metagenome (GOLD analysis project Ga0187774, IMG submission 133152) | Tropical peat soil microbial communities from peatlands in Department of Meta, Colombia - 0216_BV02_MP05_20_MG | ecosystem: Environmental > Terrestrial > Soil > Wetlands > Peat | place... | reverse complement strand
TCTCCGCGTTTTCCACCGAGAGTTCTAGATGTTCTGGAGCCATGTGATTGGCGATGGCGCACGCTTGCTCAAGGTCTTTCACCTCGATTAGCGCGCCGCGTTTTTTCAGCGATGCATGTATCACTTTTTTACGCGACAACGACGGCAGTAGCCGCTTGACGCTCGCTGCAACCGCGTCCAGGAATTTGGCATCAGGGGAAAGCAGAATAGCCTGCGCCATTTCGTCGTGTTCGGATTGCGAGAACAAATCCATGGCCACCCAGTCGGGGTCGGTTCGACCGTCGCAAATAACCAGAATTTCAGACGGCCCCGCAATCATGTCCAAACCTACTAGCCCGAAGACGCGCCGCTTCGCCGCAGCTACATACGCGCTTCCGGGGCCGACGATTTTGTCCACTTGAGGGATAGTCTTGGTGCCATATGCCAGGGCGCCTATCGCCTGAGCACCACCAATGGTATATACGCGATTCACCCCGCAAATCGCAGCGGAGGCAAGCACCAAATCATTTTGCTCACCATTAGGCGTGGGCACGGCCATGATGAGCTCCGGCACGCCGGCAAGTTTGGCGGGAATGGCATTCATGAGCACCGTGGACGGATACGCCGCTTTGCCGCCAGGAACATACATGCCGACGCGCTCAAGCGGCGTCACTTGCTGGCCGAGCAAGGTGCCATCAGCATCGCGATAACTCCATGACTGGGCAATCTGTTTCACGTGATAGCTGCGTATGCGTTCCGCCGCTTGCTGCAAGGCATCGCACTGCGCTTGGGAGAGCGCTCGCAAGGCTTGCTTTAGGCGCTGTTGCGGCAATTCCAGCTCGCGTGCGGTCTTGACCTTGAGTTTGTCGAAGCGCCGCGTATATTTGAGCAGTGCTTCGTCCCCGCGCGATCGCAATTCAGCAAGAATTTTGGCGACCGCCTTGTCGACTCGGGTATCGAGTGCTGTATCAAAGGCGGCCAACGACTTGAATTTGCGATCGAAGCTGCGGTCGGCGGTTGATAGGCGCCTGAGCTTAATCATGGCTCACCGCTTTTTCCAACGCTTCAATCAGCGGCCTGATTGCCTCGCGCTTCATTTTCAGCGCCGCCTGGTTGACGATGAGCCTGGCCGAGACTGGCATGATGTCTTCCACCGCCTCCAGCTTATTGGCTTTCAGCGTGTTGCCGGTGCGCACCAAATCTACGATGGCGTCGGCCAGCCCGGTAAGCGGCGCGAGTTCCATCGAACCATAAAGCTTGACGAGGTCAACATGTACGCCTTTCGACGCGAAATGCTCGCTTGCGGTTTGCAGGTACTTGGTGGCGACGCGCAGTCGCGCTCCTTGCCGCACTGCATTTGTATAATCAAAGCCTGCCGGCACCGCCACTACCATGCGGCAGCGCGCGATGTTTAAATCCAAAGGCTGGTACAAGCCATCGCTGCCGTGCTCATCCAGCACATCCTTCCCCGCGATGCCCAGATCTGCAGCGCCATAGCGGACGTAAGTCGGCACGTCGGTTGCGCGTACCATGATGATGCGAATGCCCGCGTGGTTAGTGGCAAGTATTAACTTGCGCGAAATTTCCGGATCCTCGAGCACGACGATGCCCGCCGCTTTTAACAGCGGCATGGTCTCGTCGTAAATCCGACCTTTTGATAAGGCAAGGGTAATTCCTGCCACGGCGATCCCTTTATTAAAAAAACGCATTTTACCGCAGAGATGCCGCGGTGCTGGAAGTTTTCTTTGAAAATCAATGCGCGCGGCGAATGTTGGCACCCAGCTGCAAAAGCTTTTCTTCTATACATTCGTAGCCGCGATCGAGATGGTAGACCCGGTCGACCACGGTTTCGCCGCGCGCGATCATTCCCGCCAGAACCAGACTCGCCGAAGCGCGCAAATCGGTGGCCATGACCTTGGCGCCGTCCAATTGAGCAACCCCTTTTACCATCGCAGAATTGCCTTCAACTTCGATTTCCGCTCCCATGCGCTTTAATTCCTGCACATGCATAAACCGATTTTCAAAAATCGTTTCGGTGACCGTGGAAGTACCGCGCGCCACGCTGTTTAATACCGTAAATTGCGCCTGCATGTCGGTTGGGAAACCGGGATACGGTGCAGTACGCACATTGACTGCCTTCAGTTCCCCGTTCATCTTCAGGCTCACCCAATCATCTCCTGATTTGATCTCGGATCCGGCCTCCCGCAATTTCTCCAGCACCGCGTCCAGAATATCAGGTCGGGTATCCTTGAGGTGAATTCGCCCGCCGGCCGCCGCTGCCGCGACAAGAAAAGTACCGGTTTCGATGCGATCCGGCATTATTCGATAGCGCGCCCCATGCAGCAGATCGCTGCCTTCGATGGAAATCATGTCGCTTCCCGCTCCGCGAATGTTTGCCCCCATGGCATTGAGACAATTTGCCAGATCCACCACCTCCGGCTCGCGCGCCGCGTTTTCGATAACCGTAGTGCCTTGCGCCAGAGTCGCTGCCATCATCAGGTTCTCGGTGCCGGTGACCGACACCAGATCCATGAAGATTCGCGCCCCCTTCAAGCGCTTTGCCCGCGCATGGATATAGCCGTGATCAATGTCAATTTCAGCCCCCATCGCCTGCAAACCTTTAATGTGCAAATCCACCGGCCGCACACCGATCGCGCAACCACCGGGGAGGCTGACCCGTGCTTCACCCGCGCGCGCCAGCATTGGTCCCAATACAAGAATCGATGCGCGCATAGTTTTCACCAGCTCGTATGGCGCGAGCAGATTTGTCAGGCTCGCTGCGGTGAGTTCGACTGTCATTTTTTCTTGCAGCGACACGGCGACACCCATTTGCGCGAGCAATCTGAGCATGGTAGTCACGTCCTGCAAGTGGGGCAGGTTCCCAATTTGCAACGGCTCATGGGTAAGCAGGCTCGCGCAGAGTATCGGCAGCGCCGCATTCTTGGCACCCGAAATCCGAACCTCGCCCGAAAGCGGGGCACCACCCAAAATGACTAGCTTGTCCATTCTTCTGGACTATAAGTCTTCATTGACAACGCATGAATTTCATCTCGCATCCTGTCACCCAGGGCGCGATACACGATCTGGTGTTGCTGCACCCGGCTTTTCCCACGGAAAGCCGCGCTCACAATGACTGCTTCGAAATGCTGGCCATCGCCGCGCACCTCAACAAATTCGCACGGCAAACTGTTTTGAATATAAGTTTTCACGGCTCCGGGCTCGATCATGATTGCCTTTAATAACGCAACTTGTAACCGATCTTAAGTAGCCACAAGGTGAACAATGATAAGGCCATGAAACAGCCTGCGACAACGGCTAGGCTCACATCGGGGGCGACGTCGGAAATTCCGAAAAATCCGTAACGGAAGCCGTCTATCATGTAGAAGAAAGGATTAAAATGCGACGCTATTTGCCAAAATTGCGGCAACGAATGAATCGAGTAAAACACTCCGCTTAGGAACGTCAGCGGAATGATAATGAAATTTTGAAATGCCGCGAGTTGGTCGAATTTGTCAGCCCAGATTCCGGCGATGATGCCCATCACGCCAAGAATCCCGCTTCCGAGAATTGCAAATAGCAACATCCAAAGCGGAAATTTCACTGGTACCGTGACAAACCACAGTGTCACCACGAAGACTCCCAGACCCACCAACAGGCCGCGCACAATCGCCGCGAGCATGTACGCCAGGAAAAATTCCCAATGCGACAAAGGTGGCAGCAAAACGAATATGATGTTTCCCGTGATTTTCGATTGAATCAAACTGGAAGAACTGTTTGCAAATGCATTTTGCAGCACACTCATCATTGCCAGGCCTGGCACCAGAAATGCGGTGTAGCTGACGCTCTCAAACACCTTGATATGTTCTTCCAGAACGTGTGAAAAAATCAGTAGGTACAACATTGCTGTCAACATGGGCGCAAGCAATGTCTGAAAACTTACTTTCCAGAAGCGCAGCAACTCCTTGCAGAATAAGGTCGAGAATCCGCGCATTAGTGTTTGCTCATTATTTGTACAAACACTTCTTCTAAATCGGGCTGCAGTAACTCCATTTCCTGTACCACGATCCCGGCTTCGCGCAAACGCGACATGACCCGTTCCAGGTCTGAAAAGTCAGTTAGTGTGAGCGTATAGCTCGAATCAGTGCGCAGCAAAAGCAAAGATTGCAAGTTTTCGGGCAGGTAGTCGGGTGACAGCCGTAGCTTAACCTGTCGCCCTGAAAAACTTTCCAGTAGGTGCTTAGTAGTGTCGAGCGCGACGATTTTTCCCTGCTTTAGCATGGCAATGCGGCTACACTGCGCTTCCGCCTCCTCCAGGTAATGCGTGGTGAGCACAATCGTGTGCCCGTCGGCATTGAGTTTCCTGATGAATTGCCAGAGTTCCTGGCGCAGTTCTACATCTACGCCCGCAGTCGGCTCGTCGAGCACAATAACCGGTGGCTTATGTACCAGTGCCTGGGCCACCAGCACCCGGCGCTTCATGCCGCCGGATAAAGCACGCATATTGGTGTCAGCCTTGTCACCAAGGTCCAGATGGTGAATTATCTCTTCAATCCAGTCGCGATTGTGTTTAATGCCAAAATACCCGGACTGGATAGTAAGCGTCTCACGAACGGTAAAGAAGGGGTCAAACACCAGTTCCTGCGGGACTACGCCGAGCGCGCGGCGAGCGTCACGATATTGGGTGGTGACGTCAAATCCTGTCACCATAACCTTACCGCTGTCCGCGCGCGCTAAACCGGCAAGGATATTGATAAGCGTAGTCTTGCCGGCGCCGTTCGGCCCTAACAATGCAAAGAATTCACCCTGGGCGACTTCCAGACTTACATTTCGCAGCGCTTGAACTGCGCCAAAGCTTTTATGCACTTCACGTACTTGAATCGCGGGAGTCATGGTAGGTGAAACGTGAAACGATTGGCTAAGCCTAGCGAAATACTATATTTCGCCTAGCGATTGCAATTGCCCCTGCGATTCCTCATCTGCCGCTGGCAACGGGTATTAACTCCAGGACCCCGTAAAGCGAGGCGAGGCTTCTCATATTTTCGGGCATGTTGAGGATGCGCAGCTGCAGATTGCGCTTTCGGGAAACTCGCAGCCATTCAAGGACCATTCCGATTGCGGATGAATCCACTTCGCGAAGCCCGCTGAAATCGATCTCCCTAAGTTCCGGATTCAGCTGCTGCAGGCCAGCCTCGACGAGCGATTTAACGTTGCTCATGGTAACCGAGCCTTGCACCCGCAGGCGGCTGCCATCACGAACAATCATTTTTTTTCCTGCACCTGAATCATGTCGCTCGATTTTTCCGCCGCGCCATCGAGTTTTTCGTTCTTCTCCATCAAGGTCTTTATCAGCCCGTCTATGCCCGACTGGTTGATTTCATTGTTAAAGGTGCTGCGGTAACTGGTCACCAGGCTGACTCCGGCCACAGCCACGTCATAAACCTTCCAGCCGTCGGGTGTCTTCTCTAAGCTGTAATCCATATTGATTGGCTGCCCCCCAGACTGGCTGATTTCCACCTTTACTAATGCATCATCGCCTTTGATATCGGCGGGTTTCACTACATAGGGCTGATCCCTGTAGTTGGTGAGCGCGGTCGAATACGTGCGCACCAGCAGCGTGCGAAATTCCTTTACCAACGTTTCTTGCTGCTGCGGTGTAGCGTTGCGCCAGTTTTTGCCCACCGCCAACCTGGTAATGCGGACGAAATCGAAATGCGGGACGATTTTTGTTTCCACCAGGTCCAGAAGCTTTTTGCGGCTTCCCCCTTGGATATCCTTGTCACTTTTAACTATGTCCAGCACGTCTTTAGCAGTGTCGCGCACCAGAACATCCGGTGGCAAAATGTCAGCAGCGAGCGTCAAACAGCTCGCCAACAGCACTAGTACCAATGATATCTTGTAGGCAAATTTCATTTTTTCCCACCCTCAGCTTTGCTGAATAAGAACTGGCCAATTAGCTTTTCCAGCACGATTGCAGACTGGGTTTTCTTGATGTTGTCCCCGGGCTTCAGATATTCACTATCGCCTCCGGCATCCAGCCCAATATACTGCTCACCAAGCAGCCCGGAGGTCAGGATGCTGGCAAAAGTATCCTTAGGAAACTGATATTTTTTGTCTATGCTTAACGTAACCTTAGCAACATAGTCCTTGTTGTCAAAGCGGATGTCAGCGACGCGACCCACCACGACGCCGGCGCTTTTTACTGGCGCACGCACTTTTAGGCCCCCGATGTTCTCAAAATCGGCGTACAGCACGTAATTACCACTAGACAAGCTAAAAGTACTAAGGTTGCCTGCTTTGAAAGCCAGCATGAACAGGGCAAGGAATCCAGCCAGCACAAATACGCCTGCCCACAGATCGAGTGCTTTTGATCCCATCACCATCCTCCGAGCATGAAAGCCGTCAACATAAAATCCAACGCCAGTATCGCTAACGACGAAATAACCACGGTGCGTGTAGTGGCACGCGATACGCCCTCCGCAGTGGGATAGCAATCATAACCTTCAAACAAGGCGATCAGCGTCACCGTAATACCAAACACAAGGCTTTTAATTTCACCGTTCAACACATCGTCGAATACATCTACGCCAGCCTGCATTTGCGCCCAGAATGCGCCTTCATCCACGCCGATCAACACCACTCCCACGAAATAACCGCCGAAAACCCCTACTATGCTGAAAATCGCCGCGAGTACGGGCATCGAGATTACCCCTGCCCAGAAGCGCGGCGCTATCACTCGGGCAACTGGATCCACTGCCATCATTTCCATTGCGGAAAGCTGCTCGGTAGCTTTCATCAGACCGATCTCAGCGGTAAGCGCGGTACCGGCACGACCCGCAAACAATAATGCGGTCACTACAGGCCCAAGCTCGCGCACCAAAGAGAGCGCAACCAACAGACCCAACGCCTGCTCGGATGCATATTTTTGCAAGGTATTATAACCCTGCAGTCCCAGCACGAAACCGACGAACAACCCGGAAACCACGATGATGATCAGCGAATAGATGCCGACGAAATAAATTTCGCGGGTGACCAGATTAAAGCGCCGGAAACTGGTCCCGGAATTGATGAGCGTCGCCCATAGAAAACGACTGGTAACGCCAAGCCACCAGATGCCGTTTATTGCCCAGGCGCCCAGCCCTTCGAGCACGCCGGGAACCGTCTTAACCACCGCGTTCATCTAGACCGATGTCCCGAGCGTAAGGCTCGCCTGAATAGTGAAACGGCACAGGTCCGTCCATTTCCGCATGTACAAACTGGTGTACGAACGGCAGCGTGGATGCGCGAATTTCAACGGGAGTCCCCTGTGCCACGACGACGCCTTCTGAAACAAAATAGATATAATCCACAATCGCCAAGGTTTCCTCCACATCGTGAGTCACGATAATCGATGTCGCGCCCAGCGCATCGTTCAAGCGCCGGATGAGGTTGGCTATCACGCCAAGCGAGATCGGGTCCAGGCCGGCAAATGGTTCATCGTACATAATTAACATCGGATCGAGCGCAATTGCGCGGGCCAGTGCCACGCGACGCGACATGCCCCCGGAGATCGCGGATGGCATGAGGTGGCGCGCGCCGCGCAAACCGACGGCGTGCAGCTTCATTAGCACTAGATCATGAATGAGCGTCTCGGGTAAATCGGTATGCTCACGCAAAGGAAACGCAACATTGTCAAAAACCGACAAATCAGTAAACAAAGCACCGAACTGAAATAACATTCCCATTCGCCGTCGCATGCGGTACAGCCCGTCATGGTCCAGCTCGTGGATGATTTCGCCAGCCACCTTGACCGAACCCGATGACGGGCGCAATTGCCCGCCGATGAGCCGCAATAGCGTGGTCTTGCCGCAACCGCTGCCGCCCATGATGGAGACCACCTGTCCCTTGGCAATGCGCATGTCCATTCCCTTGAGGATTGGGCGCTCGTCGTAGGCGAAATTGACGTTGTTTATCTCAACCAGATTATCCATGGGGCGTGATTGTGAAGGCGCGTCGATCCAAGACAACGAATTTTAAACTAGTTGAGGCAAATAAAACACCTGACGGCGCCCGCTATGTCGCCCAGAGCAGACGCCGTCTCGCGGCGTGATATCATTGAGCGACACGATACCGATTGCCCTTTTCGTCACATGCACACGCACGCCCTGCAATTTATCGATGTGAGCAAATATTTCGGGAACCATGCCGCACTCAAGGGGGTGAGTTTCAGCGTCGAAAGCGGAGAATACTTCGCTCTGGTCGGAATTAACGGGGCTGGCAAAACTACCCTTTTGAAATGCCTGCTGGACTTTTGCGAAACGGGCTCAGGCTCGATTGAGATTTTCGGTAAGTCGCACCGACTGACGATTGCGCGCAAACGCCTATCGTTCCTGCCCGAACGCTTTATTCCCCCGCATTTCTTGACTGGCACGGACTTCCTGCAATACATGTTGAAGCTACAGGGATTGCCATATGATGAGGCTCGGGTCGAAGACATGCTGGTTGCGCTTGATCTTGATTTTGCTGCGCTTCGACTTCCGGTTCGCGCTTACTCCAAAGGCATGACGCAGAAACTGGGGCTCGCAGCGTGCTTTCTTGCCAGCAAGGAACTCTATGTGCTGGATGAGCCCACCAGCGGCTTGGACCCCAAGGCCCGCGCGCGTCTGAAAGCGAAATTCAAGGATATGCGCAATCAGACACGCACCATGTTCTTTACTTCGCATGCGCTCGCCGACGTAGAAGAAATCTGCGACCGCATGGCGGTAATTCACGATGGTCAGCTGCTTTTTGTTGGCACTCCCCAGCAATTGTGCCGCCGGCACGCCGCAGCAAACCTGGAGCAGGCATTCTTATCCTGCATTGGCGAGCTCGGGACCATGACGGGGACGTGAGCTTCTGGCAAAATGACCAAGGTCGTTTTGCATGAATGCGTGGAACACGGTGGATACACAAGCCAAACCCGAATTATTAATCGTTGACGACGACCCGCTCATCACCGATACACTGAATTTCGTGTTGAGCAAGGATTATACGGTCTATACCGCCGATTCCCGCAATCAGGTAAAGAGTTTGCTCCGCCAGCTCGACAAACCGCCGCAACTTGCATTGATTGACCTTGGACTACCGCCTACTCCGCATCGCCCCGACGAGGGTTTCCACCTGATTAGCGAATTGCTCGCCTACTCGCCCGGCATCAAAATCGTGGTGCTTTCCGGCCAGAATGACGAGGCCAATGCGCGCCACGCGCGCGCCTTGGGCGCTATTGAATTTATCCCTAAGCCGTGCGAACCGGAGAAGCTCAAGTCCCTGCTCGCCAAAGCGCTGCAAATCCGCGACGTGGAACTGGTCGTGGCGCCCGCGGAGGGGGGAATCATCGGCAAGAGCTTGGTAATCGAAAAGCTGCGCAATCAAATTGCCCAATATGCCAACGCGCCGTTTCCCGTGCTCATAGAGGGAGAATCCGGCAGTGGCAAGGAACTTGTTGCAATGTCCTTGCACAGCTTGAGCGGGCGCAAGCAAAGACCCTATCTGGCGCTCAATTGCGCCGCGATTTCGCCGAACTTGGTGGAGCCGACTCTGTTTGGTTACAGCAAAGGATCATTTACCGGTGCCACCGCGCCGCGTTCCGGCTATTTTGAAGATGCAAAAGACGGCACCTTGTTCCTCGATGAAATCGGTGAACTGCCCCTGGAATTGCAGGCAAAACTTTTGCGAGTGCTGGAGAACGGCGAGTACCAGCGCGTAGGTGAAACCGCAAGTCGAACGAGCAACGCGCGTGTAGTCGCAGCGACCAACCGTGACCTGCGACAGGAAATTAAAGCCGGCCGTTTCCGAGCCGATCTTTACCATCGGCTCAGTGTATTCTCGATCAGCGTGCCGCCACTGCGTGATTTGGACGAAGACAAGCTGATCCTGCTGGATCACTTCCGCGATTTTTATGCACACCAGAGCCGCGTCGCGCCATTCAACTTGGACGCGAAATCGCTGGCCCTGTGGCACGATTATGGGTTTCCTGGCAACGTGCGGGAATTGCGCAATATCGTCATTCGCCTTACCACCAAATACCCGGGACAAACCGTCGGGGCCGGGCAATTGCAGAGTGAACTCGACATGGAAAGTCTGGATGGCAAAATCCCCGAACCGATGATGGCTCAGGATTCAAAAACCCTGCTGGATGCAGCACGAAAGCATTTGCAAACGCAGAAGAATTTCAGCTTGGACGGGATGCTGCAGCAATGGGAAAAAAGTTATGTGGAGGCGGCGCTCGCTATCACTCATGGCAATCTCTCCCAGGCTGCGAAGCTGTTGGGCGTGCGCCGCACCACCTTGTACAGCCGTATGCAACAATATGGCGATCTGGAGGAAAAGGACGACTAATCTCTATGTATTACGAGCATTTCGGCCTGACGCAACCTCCGTTTAAGATTACGCCCAACACCGAATTCTTTTTTCCCGGAGGCGACCGGGGTGCGATTCTAGACGCGCTGCTCTATGCCATCTCGCATGGCGAAGGAATAATCAAGGTAAGCGGGGAGGTCGGCAGCGGTAAAACCATGCTGTGCCGAATGCTCCAGACGTGTTTACCGCAACAAATTGAATCTGTTTATCTCGCCAATCCCAGCGTCTCTCCTGACGAAATCCTGCACGCCATTGCGTTTGAATTGCAGTTGCAAATCGGAGACAAGGAACCGCGCATCAAGGTGATGCAGGAGCTGCACAACTACCTGCTCGAACGTCACACGCAAAAGCGTCAGGTCGTGGTCTTTGTCGAAGAATCGCAGAGCATGCCACTCGCGACGCTAGAGGAAATACGTCTGCTCTCCAACCTGGAAACCGGAAGCCACAAGTTGTTACAGATCGTGCTTTTCGGCCAACCGGAACTGGACGAAATTTTGCGCCAGCCACAAATCCGCCAGTTGCGCGAACGCATTACCTACAGCTTCTCGCTGAAGCCTCTAGACGCGGAACAAATCAAACAATACCTCATGTTCCGCATGCGCGCAGCTGGCTACCGCGGCCCGGATGTGTTTTCCCAAAGCGTGGTTCACATGATTTCCAAGGCTTCAGAGGGCCTCACCCGGCGTGTGAATCTGCTTGCCGATAAGGCGCTACTCGCTGCGTTTGCCGACAATACTCACACCATCAAACCCAAGCACGTGAAGGCAGCTATCCAGGATAGCGAATTTAGCAGCGACGCCGGTCGACGCCGCCGTTCGTTCGCCCGCCTAGCATGGCTCATGCTTGGGATCGCGCTTGGAGCGATATCCTACAGCGCTTACCTTTTCCTATGGCCGACGCTCGGGATACCCACCGCTGATCAGCCCACGGTCAACAAACCGCTAGAGGGCCAGCCCGGAAAACGAGCAGAATCCGCAGTGCCCCTGACCCATGCAGCGGTACCGGGCCGAGAAGTCTTGCCGCCAGCGGAACCACTCGTTTCGGAGTCGCCCGCATCAGAACCAGTCAAAACGGGCTCGTCCACGGGTAACCCTGAGCTGTCGCAAGTCCCCGAAAACGCCAGTCAGCAAAAACCCGATTTGGGTGAGCTTGGACTGCCATTGCGAATGTCGCCTGCAGTTACCTTGTCCGCGACAAAAACGGAAACCAAATCCCAAAAGGCGTTACAGACCGAGGCAGAGTACACCACGTTTGAAAAATATCCGATACTCGAACAGCGTATCAATGCCACGCGCGACGCCTTTGCGCAGGCTCAAGCGGATGATTTTAGTATCCAATTGTTCCTCACTGAAGAAATGCGCCCGCCTCGAATTGAACGTTTTCTGGCTCGCGCTTCGAAACAGATGGATATCGAAGAGATTTATGTGTATCCTGTGAAAATAGGTGGGCAGGCGAGGTTCAGAGTCTTTTATGGTCTCTATCCTTCGCTTGAGCAAGCCAGATTGGCAATTAGCCAACTTCCGCCTAAATACGCCGAAACCTTCCATTTGAAGCTATTGAAAGTAGGCCAATTTCAGAATTAGCTTCCGGTCCCCCGCAGTTATGCACGCTTCTGTAACATGTAACGTATTGAATAAAGCTTGCTAGTGCGTCATATTGCAAGCAATAATTAGTTAAATGCTTGCATAAGTTGTAATAAGATGGTGCTATTATTAGCATTTGTAGGGAATAACGTGTTGCTTCAATTTCAGGGCAGGTTAAAAATGCAACACCCCGGCACAAAGGCGCTCATTTCTAGCTTGACACTAGCACTGCTCTCGGGCAGCTGCGCTACCGGTAATTTGTCAAATTATCCGCAGATCCCGCAGTCCGAAGGTCATATAACAGGCAAGCTGGGGCCTGAGGCAGCGGAAATTCCCGCGCCCGTAAAATCCACCGGTTTTGTGCCCGCACCGAAAGCGGTGGAGAAGGCGGAAACGTACAGTGTGGTGGTAAACGAAGTCCCGGCAAAAGAGCTATTGTTTGCTTTGGCGCGCGACACCAAGCAGAACATTGACGTTGACCCGTCAATCCTAGGACTGGTGACGCTTAACGCAGTGAATGAAACCCTGCCGGCAATTCTGGAACGGATATCACGCCAGGTGGACATACGCTACAAGATGGAAGGCTCCACCCTGGTCGTGACCCGAGACACCCCTTATTTCAAGACTTATTCTGTCAACTACGTCAATCTGGCCCGCAATACCACTTCCACCGATAGCGTTTCCGGACAAATCGTCGGCGTAGGGGCGGCCCCCGGCACCTCTGGCGGAGCCCAGCAGGCTGGCGCAACTGGCTCAGCCAACTATTCGAGTACCAGCGTCACCAGCACCTCCAACAATAATTTCTGGGACGTACTCAAAGAGAACATTCGTAGCATTTTGAATGCTACCCACGCCCAGTCTCTAAGCGCTGAGGAAAAAGCAACGCGCGCCGAAGCTCTCCGAGCGGCGCAAGACCAACGCTTGCAGGAAGCAGGCGCAGTGGCGCGCGCCGGAGTAGGCGCAGACAAACTCTACGCCACTGCTTTTGGCGGCCCTACGCCTTCTCTCGCCGGCGATGTGAAAGATGATATCGTGGTTAACCAGGTAGCGGGCACAGTGAGTGTATTTGGGACGGAAAAACAGCACTTTCTGGTGCAACAGTACCTGGACGGAGTATCGGATGCTTCTCGGCGCCAAGTGCTGATCGAAGCGAGCGTCGTTGACGTCCTACTCAGTGACGAGTATCAGGGTGGCGTGGATTTCAGCAAAATCGGCAATTGGACCATCACTCAGAGCCTGATCAATCCTCTTGCGGCGCCCGGCGTGACACCGCCGCCATTTACCCAGATTAATTATGCTGTCGCCGGCAATACCAATATCAACAGCACCATTCAGCTGCTTGAACAGTTTGGCAAGACGCGGGTGTTGTCGAGCCCGAAACTAATGGCGCTCAACAACCAAACCGCGCTTCTTAAGGTAGTGGAAAACGTGGTTTACTTTTCGGTGACCGCGGTGCCCGCGGTACTCAGCACGAGTTCGACTACTGTGACGCAGCAGACATTCAACACACAGGCACAGACAGTACCAATAGGCTTGGTGATGAGCGTCACTCCGCAAATCGACCAAAACGGCATGGTGACCTTAATTGTCCGCCCGACTATTACCACCGCTCCCACTTCCGTCCAAGACCCGAATCCAGCCCTGGTAACGACGAGTATCAATAGTCTTACGGGGAAAGTGACGACTTCGGTAATACCAAACCTGGTCCCGCAAGTCAGGACCCAGGAAATGGAATCGGTGCTGCAGGTTGGCAGCGGACAGATTGTAGTGCTGGGAGGGTTGATGCAGGACAACGTGCAGCGCAATCAAAATGCGGTACCTGGCCTGTCAAAAATTCCATTTCTTGGTGAATTTTTCAGTTTCCGCGATAACAAAGTATCAAAAGAAGAGTTGTTGGTTTTTTTGCGTCCGACAGTAATCGCCAATCCATCTCTGGACAGTGACGAGTTGAAATTCTTCAAGCGTTTTCTACCGCAACCTGAGACCACTGGCAGCAATCAATGAGCCTGTTGATGAAAGCCTTGCAAAAGGCTGCCCAGAACCGCGAAAGTTCTGGCGAGAATAGCCAGCCCGGCGAGGCAGCTTCGCCAAGCACTTCCGAACTTGCGCTGCAGCCGCTGCAGACTGAGGCGGAGGCTCCAGAATGGCAAGTTGAGCCGCAACCCGCACCGAGCCCGGAGTTGGCAGCAACAGTAATTCGTGCCAGCGAAGTGCCAAGCGGTGTTGGCGTTTACGTTCGGGAACACCCGGTGGTGTTGCTGGCGTTGGTAGCCGCACTGTTGTTGATTGGCGGTGGTATCTATGTTTACTTGGCGATTAACAAACCAAATATGTTCGTTGCGCCCCCCCAACCGACTGCTCCGGCTCAAGTCGTCGCTACGCCCGCAAAGCAGATGAAACCGGAGACGCAACCGCTGGTGGCGGCCGCGCCTGAAATGCAGGAACAGAAGGAAGAGCATCTGATGGCGCCAGAGCCACGGGTGCCGAGTCCTGGGGAAAAGCAAGCGCGGCAAGAACCGGTCACGCCAGCCGCTCCGCGGCAGCATCAACGGTTAAATCCGCCGTTGCCACCCTCGCGCCCATCTCCCGAACAAAATATCACTGTCACTGCCGCGAAAACCACGCCTGAGGTACCGACGCAGCTGGTGACCGCTTACCAGGCATTCCAGCAGAACCGTCTCGATTCAGCGCAGGAGTCGTATCAGAAAATGCTGGTCGCAGACCCCAATAACATCGAAGCCTTGCTTGGTCTTGCCGCCATTGCCGAACAACAAAAACAAACAGACAAGGCGGCCCAATATTACCTGCAGATTCTCCATCTGGATCCGAGAAATGCCATCGCCCAGGCGGGGCTGCTCGGAATCGTGGGACATGCCGATCCGCAAGCGAGCGAGGCGCGCCTCAAACAGCTGCTCGCGCGCGAGCCCTCGGCATTTGTGTATTTCACGTTGGGCAATCTGTATGCCGAGCAGTCGCGCTGGCCGGAGGCGCAAGCCGCATATTTTCAGGCTTTCCATTTGCAGCCGGACAATGCGGACTATGCTTTCAACTTGGCAGTCAGCCTGGAGCATCTCAATCAACCCAAGCCTGCCCTGAACTTTTACCAGCAAGCGATACAGCTGGCCAGAGATCAGGGTCACGCCAATTTTGATTTAAGCCTGGCGCAAAATCGTATCAGTAAATTGTCTTCCCGGGAGTAAGCGTGGCAGAGCAGCGTAAAAAACTGCGCCTCGGGGAACTGCTGATTCAGCAAGGCTTAATCAGTCTTGATCAGCTGCGCATCGCGCTCACCCAGCAAAAGCAGGAAAAAATTCCCATCGGCCGGCAGTTGGTAAAGCTGGGGTTCGTCACCGAGGCGGTAATTCGCGATCTGATGGCGCGCACCATCGGCCAGGAGAGCATCGACCTTTCGCAAGTGGTTGCAGATGCCGAGGCGCTTAAGCTGATACCGCAGGATTTTGCGAGGCGCTATCGCATGTTGCCGATTGCCTACAATGCCGACGCTAAAGTTCTCACGGTGGGGGTAAGCGAAATTTTCAACGTAGTGGCGCTCGACCAGCTGCGCGCCTTTCTCGGCGCGCAGATTGAAATCAAGACCTTGCTTGCGGGCGAGGCACAGCTTGAGGAAAGCATAGACCGCTTTTACGGATTCGAGCTCTCGGTAGACGGCATATTGGAGGAAATCGAAACCGGGGAAATCGACTACCAGAGCCTGCAGATGGCCGGCGACGAGTACACCCAACCGATCGTTCGGCTGGTAGGCGCCTTGCTGGTGGACGCAGTGAAGCGCGGCGCTTCGGATATTCACTTTGAGCCGGAATATGCTTTTTTGCGAATCCGTTACCGCGTTGATGGCGTGCTGGAGCAGGTGCGCAGCCTGCACAAGACGTACTGGCCGGGAATTGCGGTACGGCTCAAGGTGATTTCCGGAATGAACATCGCCGAAACCCGAGCGCCCCAGGACGGTCGCTTGTCGCTCAATCTCAACGGGCGGCCAATTGACTTCCGCGTTTCCACGCAGCCGACTATTTACGGCGAAAATATCGTATTGCGCGTGCTCGACCGCGAAAAATCCATCATCAGCCTGGAGCGCATGAATCTGCAAGCGCAAACCATCGCGACACTGGAAGTGATGCTGTCACGGCCCGAGGGAATACTGATCCTTACTGGCCCTACCGGAAGTGGCAAGACGACCATGTTGTATTCTTTGCTTTCCAAGCTTAATGACGAGACAGTGAACATCATGACGCTGGAAGACCCGGTGGAATACCCGGTGACAATGATGCGCCAGACCTCAGTAAACGAGGTGGCAAAGATGGATTTCGCCAACGGTATCCGTTCGATCATGCGTCAGGACCCGGATATAATTCTGGTTGGCGAAGTGCGTGACCGGGAAACTGCGGAGATGGCCTTCCGTGCAGCAATGACCGGCCATCAGGTGTTCACAACCTTGCACACCAACTCTGCGCTGGGTGCATTTCCTCGCTTGATGGACATCGGCATTCCGCCGGATATCATTTCGGGCAATGTGATCGGCGTAATTGCACAGCGCTTGGTGCGATTGCTGTGCGCGCGTTGTAAACAGGCTTATTTCCCGAATCATGAAGAAATACAACTGCTGCGACTACCGCTAGACTCAAACGTTAAAATCTATAAAGCGGTAGGCTGCAAGCACTGTCAAAACAAAGGCTACAAGGGGCGCATGGCGCTTTTGGAGATTTTGCAGATGGACGGCGATCTGAACGAGCTGGTTGCGCGACGCGCTACTGCCAGAGAACTTAAGACCGCGGCACTGCAAAAGAATTTCCACACGCTTGCGGAAGATGGCATCCAGCGGGTGCTGGAAGGCATGACCAGCCTTGCCGAGGTATCGCGCGCGGTGGATCTCATCGGACGCCTGATTTAACGTATTCGGCCAGGAGCGCACAAACCACATGGCGACTTTCCAGTACAAGGCGGTAGACAAAGACGGCAAGCTGGCACGCGGTGACATCAACGCGACGAACGAGGTTGATCTCGAGCTGCGCTTAAAGCACATGGGGCTCGACCTCATCACCTTTCGCCAAATCAACAAGAGTTCTTCCGCGCTGGGGCGAAGCAACATAACGCGCCGCGACCTCATTACTTTCTGCCTTGATATGGAACAGATCTCGCGGGCCGGAATTCCACTTCTGGAGGGGCTGCGTGATCTGCGCGACAGCATTGAGAATCCGCGTTTCAAGGAGGTCATTACTTCATTGCTGGAGGACATGGAGGGCGGTAAATTGCTGTCGCAGGCGCTGGCCACGCACTCTGCGGTTTTCAGCCACGTATTCGTGAGCCTGGTGAAAGCGGGGGAGCAGACGGGCAGGCTCACTGAGGTATTTGAAAACCTCGCAGCGACTCTGAAATGGCAGGACGAACTCATCGGGCAGGCGCAGCGCTTGATGTTGTATCCCATCCTGGTGCTCGTGATCATCATAGGGGTAGTGATCGTGCTCCTGGTGGGGCTGGTGCCTCAAGTGGTATCGCTGTTGAAGAACATGGGGCTCGAGTTACCCCTGCAAACCCGCGTTTTGATCTTCTTGTCCAATTCAATTGTGCATTATTGGCCGTTACTGGTCGTGGTGCCCATTGGACTGGCGGTCATCTTTTTCATAGCCGTAAGGCAAAGTGAGAGAGCGCGCTATCTGTGGGATTATGTGAAATTGCACGTTCCGATCACCGGCGAGATCATGCAAAAAATCATCTTGGCGCGTTTTGCCAATTTCTTCGCGCTGATGTACCAGTCCGGAATTACCATTTTGGATGCCATCAAGACCAGCGAAGAAATTGTCGTCAACCGCGTGATTGTAAACAGCCTGCAGCGCGCCGGACAGCAGATCGGTTCGGGGGAGAGCCTCACTGAAGCGTTTCGCAATTTGGGCGTGTTCCCGCCGCTGGTGCTGCGCATGTTGCGCGTCGGTGAAACTACCGGTGCGCTAGATACGGCGTTACTTAATATCAGTTATTTTTACAACCGCGACGTCAGGGAAGCTGTGGATAAAGGGTTAAAGCTGCTGGGGCCATTAACGACCGTCATCCTGGCGTCGGTTTTGTTATCCGTCATGGTCGCAACTTTGCTTCCGGTGTACGATATCCTCGGGAAGCTTAAATACTGATCACCTTCATGGCCGACAAACTCGTATTGTGCGTTTCTGCCAGCTCGGCTACAGTCGGCCGCTGGCATGCCGGGAAGTTGGTTACGGTCCAGGTATTCTCCAACGATCAGAGTGGCTGGTCCGGCTTTAACAGTTTTCTCCTTGGCAGCCCCGGAGCACTGGTGCATATCATGGCAGACGTGGTTGAAGAGGATTATCGCTTTGAGAGCCTGCCTCACAGCATGGGGCGTGATCGCAGGGAATTGGTCTCCCGCAAGCTCAGACAACTGTACCGCAACAACCCGTACAGCAGAGCTTGGCTGCAGGGGCGCGATACTGAGAAGCGGCGCGATGATCGTTATCTGTTCGCCGCATTGACCAATCCGGATTTGATCGCCGGATGGCTTAGTGTCATTGAAGCGCGGCAGCTACCGCTGGCGGGAGTCTATCTGCTGCCCATGGTCAGTAAAAATCTTCTCAAAAAATTCGAGCTCAACAAAGTTAATAGCCTGTTATTGGTGACGCGCAACAGGGCCGGGCTGCGCCAAACTTTTTTTCAGGATCAGAAACTGCGCATCAGCCGCCTTACGCAGCTCGAAAATATTCCTGATGAATCGGGCATCGACGAATACGCCGAGGAAATCAGCAATACCCGTCTCTATCTCGCAGCGGTCAAAATCCTGACTTTAGACGAGCCATTGCAGGTCGTCATCTTCGATCCGGGTGAAACGCTGGTTGGCCTAGGAAAACAGTTGGTCAAACTGCAATCCAATATACATTGCCAGCATATTGGCCGCGGCGAGATTGTGGGAAAGCTGGGATTGTCTCCGGAACTGCTGCGGGTGTCTCCCGATGTGGTGTATCTGCACATGCTGGGAGAGCTGCAGCCTCTTAACCTAGGGCCGCCAGAAAAAACTCATCTTTACCGGCTATACCAGGCACGACGCAATATTTACGCGGCCAGCGCGCTGGCGGCTTTGGTGGCTGCGGTGTGGTGCGGAAATAATCTATATCAGCAATACGATTACAAGGCGCAGACAGCGCTCACGGGGCGGCAAACGGAGCAGCAGCAAGCGCAATATCTGGAGGTCACCAAGCAATTTCAAGCAGCGCCGACCTCGGCGGAAAATCTGAAAAACGCCGTTGAGATTGCCGAAAAAATCAAGAAGGAGGGTCGCACCCCGGAACTCATGTTGAGTGTAATCAGTCATGCGCTGGATGCGAGTCCCGACGTCATGTTGAAAAGCATAGTCTGGAAATACGGCAGCGAGGTAAAAACAGAGGGAGAAGTTACCGCGCCCCTAGGAGCCAGCGACAAAACGCAGACCGGGCTGGTTGAAGCGGAAATCAGGCCGTTCAACGGCGATTACCGCGCCGCGATGGCGAGCATCAACAGCTTCGCCGAGAAACTGCGAGAAGACAAAAACGTCAAAACAGTCAATGTAATTCAACTCCCGCTTAATATTAGCCCGGGAACTAGCTTGAGCGGCAACACCTCGGATAGCCTTGAGCAGTCTTCAACCGCCCCTTTCAAAGTTGCGCTCTCGCTGAGGAGGCAGGAACAATGAAGTCATCGGATCTGCGCGCACTGCGCGTTCCCATTACCACGTTCCTTGTCGTGCTGCTGGCCGGAGGGGCGCTGGTCTATTACACCAAGCACTTGACGGAAGCCGCGTTCCAGCAACTACAGCAGCAGCAATTTTATCTGGGCGAAGCGCGCGTACGTTACCAGAAATCAGGGGACGAGAAAGAACTCATCAACCACTATTTGCGTGATTATCTGCGCTTGCAGAAACAAGGCTTCATCGGCACCGAACCGCGCATCAATTGGCTTGATGGTTTGCGCATTGCCAATCACGAGGCGGACCTGTACGGCGTCGGATATCAAATCGGCGCCCAGCATCCATATGTTGTTCCGGCTGATTACAATCCCGGCAATCTGAACCTGCAGCAATCGCTGATGAAGCTCAATTTCCGCCTGTTACATGAAGAAGACTTGATGCGCTTCTTTAATATCCTGGCAACAAAAAACGTTGGCCTGTTCCATCTCGACCAATGCTCGATTGTGCGCCTGGACAACAATGTTGCCGCGGTCCGCTTTCTGGCCAATTTGCAAGCCGAATGCGAACTCACATGGATCACTCTCCAGCCCGCGGATTCTTTGAGGAACAAACAATGAGATGGCTCGCGCTTATTGCCTTGCTGCTGCCGCTTTTCGGGTCCGCCGCAGAGCCTTTGGGGCGATTGTTCTTTACCCCGCAACAACGCGCCACGCTCGACAACGCAAGACACCAGAAAATCAGAATTATCGAAGTCGAGCCCGAAGCGCCTGCACCGCCGGAAAATATCAGCGTCAATGGCGTAGTCAAGCGCAGCGACGGGCAATCCACCGTGTGGATTAATAACCGGCCGCTCAAAGAAAATCGCGCGCCGAGCGGCGTAAAAGTCATTAGCCGCAATGCCGAAAATGCAAGCGTCACCCTGAAGCTGCCACAATCCAGCCGCAACGTGGATGTAAAAGTCGGTCAGAGTCTCGACGCGACAACCGGGCACATCAAGGAACGATATCAGATGCCGCCGCCACCAGTAACGCGGAAAAAAACTGCTCCATCAGCGCAAGGTGAGCAGCAGAATGCCTTAGCCGCCCCTGCACCATTTTCTGAAAAACCAAAATCCAGAATTTCCGACCCCGAAGCGGACGACGAAGCTGCCTCGGAACCGGCTTCACAGACCGATGAGCGACCTACTTCTAAGCCAACCGAGCCCGCGCAAACGGGGCTAGCCGCGCCCGGCGCTCCGGAGTCGCGCGCCAATAGAAATAGTCTCGATTAACGGCAGGCTATGGTCGACCGGTCGCGTTGCGCGGGTAAATCGCCTCGGCCAAGCGAGCGCGGGCAAGCGTTGATCATCATCGTGCTGTTGTTGGGTCTCGTGTCCGTGCTATTTGTCTTCAACGCGCTTAGCGGCGTGACTCTCACCGCCGAGCGCAACAACATAACTGCACTAGCGCTGGCACAGGCGAAGCAGGCGCTCATTGGATACGCCGCGAGCGACAATAATCGTCCCGGTTCCCTTCCTTGCCCAGATACCAACAACGGCGGCTCTGCCGACTTATTTTCGGGGAGCGACTGCCCAGGCTATGTCGGGGGCAGCAATGTTTATCTCGGGCGGTTACCGTGGCGGACGCTCCGCTTGCCCGATCTGCGCGATGGCAACGGTGAACGTTTATGGTACGCCGTGTCGCGCAGTTTCGCGATAAATCCCACTTGTATGCCCAATTGCCCCCTGAACAGCGACACGCTTGGCCAGCTTACGGTCACCGGGATAGAGCCCACCAGCAACGCGGTTGCAATAATTTTCGCTCCCGGGGCGCCTCTCGGTTCGCGGGTGAGAAGCGCCGCAACTCAGAATACTGCGGCGAATTACCTTGAGGGCGAGAACGCAGACGGCACCAATCCGACATTCACCGCGGGAGCGAATTCTTCCACTTTCAACGACCAGCTGCTGGCGCTCACTAATGCCGATCTCATGCCTGCCGTCGAGCAGCGCGTAGCGCGCGAAATGATGTCCATTTTGCAACAATACAAGGTGGCAACCGCAGCGTTGGGATATAACGGCGGAGCCGGGGTCTATCCATGGGCCGACCAGTCTGACGGCAATAGCAATGGTGCGTCGCCCAACGCTTATAACCGCAACCGCTTTCCGTGCAACCTTGCTCTGCCCGTTGGTTGGGGCACCAGCGGAACCCCGAGCCTGCCCGGCTGGCTCACGAACGGTTGCACCAACCCGGTGACCGGCTGGACCAGCGTTATCTACTATGCGGTCGCCAAGAACCTTCTCGAGAACTATGGTTCCATTTGTTCGACCTGCACCGCGAGCACATTGACTGTAACGAACTCGAACAATGGAATTGCTGACCTGTGTCTCACCGCCAGCGTTCCGTTTACATGTAACCCCGTGGTAGTAAGCACCGGCTCTGCGGATCTTGTGCTGATCACGCCGGGTTCGGCGACCGCCTATCCTCGTTGCGGCAGCCCCCCCTGCTGGCCCACTGTAGGTTTTACTACCATTTTTGGGTATTTCGAGGACGCCGAAAACAGCGACAACAGTAATGACAACTACGTTGTCCCCTCGTCATCCTATAATGACCGCGACCGTATTTACATCGTCCGCTAGCGCCGGCCGCCCCGCCGGGGGATTCACCCTCATCGAGCTGGCGATTGTCATTTTCATCATAACGCTGATGGTCGGCTTCATTCTTGTGCCGCTGCAGAGCCAAATAGAAAACCGCAGATTCGCAGACACCCAGCGCATCCTCGACCAGGCGCGCGAAGCGCTGATCGGTTATGCCGCAGCCAACGGTTATTTTCCGTGTCCCGCGGACTTCGCGGGTGGCAGCTCGGGAGCTGAAGTCGCACACAATATCGCCACCGGATCCTGTGCCGCTTCGGTATTGGGAGCAGGAGCCAACGGCGTCTACATCGGTTACCTGCCAGCAGTCACCCTCGGTTTCACGCCTACCGATGCGAATGGCTACGCGGTCGATGCCTGGGGACTCACGCAAAACCGCATCCGTTATGCGATTTCGACTGCGACCGTTAATGGCGTTACACTACCGTTCACGCGCACCAGTGGCATGCGCAACGCTCAAATGTCCAATATCTTGAATTGTGTGCCAGGTGCGGCAGTGGGGGTGTGTGCCCTCCCCGTTTCTGGATCGGCAGCCAACGGACTTCTGTTCGTTTGCAACACCGCGGCCGGATCATCCTCTGCCACCGGTTGCGCCGCGGGGACAATAATGACTTCCAATGCGATCGCGGTGATTTGGTCGGTCGGGGCTAATGCGGCCACTACCGGGGGCACCAGCGCTGATGAGGCTGAGAACGCAGAATCGCTTGCTACTGCCGACCGCGTTTTTGTCATGCACGACAAGTCTGGCGTGACCGGATCGGAGTTTGACGATATCGTAATATGGATTTCCACCCCCATTCTGTTTAGCCGACTCATTGCGGCCGGTCAGCTCCCTTGATCAGGCGCGGTCGCTGTGCGCCAATTCAAAGCAGACATTGCCGATCTGATTGCTGGCAAGGCGCAAACGGAAACCTTGCTCGTCCGCTTGCCGCCACGCTTGGTATAAGCCTATCCCCAATCCCGTCTTCGAGGACACCGGTCCGCTGAAAAGCTGCTTCGCGATGGAATCGCTGAGCGGTACGCCGTCATCGCAGATGCTGAGCCGGGGTTTCAGACCAGATGAAAAACTTACCGTGATGCGCAAGCCGGGCTCGAGCTTTCTTTTTTGCAAGGCATTCTGGAGCAGATTGTCGGCGATGCTGTCGAAGAGTTCCGCGGGGACCAACGTGCCTTGGGTAATATCCGGCTCCTCAAACTCAATCGTTTCACTGATATAGCGTTGCTTGAGGTTTGCCCACCAGACTGAGGCGGGGAAATCTCTTGTCTCTGCCTGATGCGGCGCCTGCAATTTATCCATCGTCCACTGCAGGCGCTGCGCGATTTGCGGCAGCTGGCGCTGAATCATGGCACGCAGCGCTTCGGCATCATTTTCGTTGCTCATTTCGGCGGCGACGCAAAGCGATTTTAGAGACTGCAGGAGATTTTTCACGTCATGCGTTAATCTGGCTCCTGTCTCATATACGGCCTGGGTATAAGCATTTTGTCGTTCGTGCTTTTCACGTTGCTTGGCGCTGTAAAAATCTGCCAGCAAGCGTATTAACAGCTTGACGTGCAGCAACAATGCCGGGGTCAACTCCCACTTGCTATACAAAACCATGCTGAGATCGCCGTATGAAAATTCGGCGGGAAATTTGGAAATACCGCCCTGTTTTCGCTCGTTGCCCGGCACCCGCCAAGTGACTCCTGCTACCCAGGGAAGCGCGGCAACTTCGTGTACCGCCATGATCAGGAATTTCTCAGGATTGGCTTCACGGTCCGCCAGATTGGCGAGACTGTGCATCCAACGTTCGAACGGCAAGCCCACCGACAGCAAATAGCGCGACACCAGCTGGCCCACTCCGTCGAAGCCGGAACGCGGATCCCACAGCCAGCTTAACGCGAACAACAGGACCGCGATTAATCCCAGGGCTTGAGCCAGAGCCAGAACGTAGCCACCCTGGTTCACTTGGTGAACCACGAATGCACCGAGCACCAATGCGGCGGTCAGCAAAAAGAGCAGCAGGCTGTAAAACAAATCCACTACGCGCTGTCCCGACTCAGGCTCGTTTTCCGGCTTAACAAAGAATATCGCAACGATCGGCAGCAACAATCCATAGCGGGCCACTAATGCCATGGCATCGGGAAACCGAAGGTCGGCAAAAAGATGCGGCACAACCCACATCAAGAGCACAGCCAGGAGGTAGACGGCAGCGAGCAATAACATGGCGCGCTGTCTGCGTAGGCGCTTGCTAGGCACATTGCCGCCAATTAGCGCAAACAACACCGCAATCCATACCGCAATTAGCCACCAGCTAGTCCAAACGGTAAAGAGTATTCCGGTGACTACTACCAGCAAGGCATGGCGAATATCCAGATTGCGCTCGCCGCCCCAAACCGGCTGCCACAGCAGAAACAGCCCGAAATGCGTCAACATAAAACCGCGCGCCAGCCAGCTATCAATCTCCAAGAACAAAACTGCGTGCAGCGCCAACAACATCAGGCCAAGTAACCACTGCTGGCGTGAAGCAATGAAGTTCTGGCCTAAGCTGGCTATTCCGGCAGAAGGCATGGGCTATGGCTGGGCACGAAAATTGTTAGAGTAGCTGGCAGTTGAACAATTTACAAATCCATTCACATCATTTGCGTTTATACTTCACTCCTGTGTTTTATGCCACCACATGGGTTCTCCACGCAATCAAGTCTTGACGATCGCCCGCTTCACCTTGCTTGAGGCGCTCCGAACTCGCCTGCCGTGGCTAGTGTTGGCAGTTCTATTGCTGGCAGTTCTGGGCAGCTTGTTCATAAGCCAAATCGCGATTACCGAAACCGCTCGCCAGCAGACCGCTTTTCTCGCAGCCAGCTTGAGGATTGCATCCACATTCATCATAGTGCTCTACATCAGCAGCAGCATGGTGCGCGAATTTAACGACAAAGGACTCGAACTTCTGCTCTCTCTAGATTTGCCGCGCGCCGCATACGCCGGAGGCAAGTTTTTGGGTTTCTCGGCAATTGCGCTGCTGACGGCCACGTTCATTTGCCTGCCAATCGCCTTTCTTGCGCCGCTGCCGTCAATATTGCTATGGGGTGCATCGCTGGTACTGGAATTGTGGATCGTTTGCGCATTAAGCCTGTTTTGCGTTATTACCTTTACCCAGATCCTGCCCGCTACAAGTTTTGTACTGGCATTTTACGTTCTCGCACGCTCCATCGCGGCCATCCGGTTAATCAGCGGATCCGCATTGCTTGACCAAGGCAGCTGGTCGCATCAAGTAACCGTATTCTTGGTCGACAGCTTGTGGTTTTTGCTGCCCAGCTTCAATCTGTTCACCCAGACTGCGTGGTTGGTTAACCAGGCTCAGTGGACAATGATCTTGCCCATCATGGTGCAAAGCGCGATTTATATCAGCCTGCTGCTGGGCGCCGCGTTCTTTGACTTTTACCGCAAGAATTTGTAACCGTGCAGCAACGAGCGTTAAAGTCGGTTCCGAAAACTGTCGCACTGGCACTGCTTGCCAGCCTATGCTTGCAACTTGCGTGGCAATTTAGCCAGCCACGCCCGACTGCATATGCGGAGGAACTGGTTTTTCCTCCGGACCCAAAAACGCTTCAAGCGCTCAGTCTGGGCGAACCTATCGCTTTATCGCAACTGATGACGCTTTACCTGCAGGCATTCGATAATCAACCCGGAATAAGCATTCCGTTCCGCGATCTCGACTATAAGCGCGTTGAAACCTGGCTTGCCCGAATACTCGAGCTCGATCCCGTTGGTCAGTACCCATTGCTAATGGCGTCTCATGTTTACGCTCAAGTGGCCGACACTGCGAAGCAGCGCATGATGCTGGAATTCGTTTACCGACGGTTTTTCGAAGACCCCAACCGACGTTGGCAGTGGCTTGCGCACGCTGCAATCATGGCTAAACACCGCTTGAAAGACTTGCCGCTTGCGCTTCGTTACGCGCAAGCCGTCAGCAAATACGCGATCGGCCCGGATGTCCCTCATTGGGCGAGCCAAATGCCGATTTTCATCCTTGAGGACATGGGCGAACTGGAAAGCGCAAAGATATTGTTGGGCGGTCTGCTCGTTAGCGGTGTTGTCACGGATCCGCATGAAAT
>Ga0187774_10000108_pt1 | contig 26372 bp, 22 predicted proteins | sample 0216_BV02_MP05_2_FD_133152 | JGI IMG/M metagenome (GOLD analysis project Ga0187774, IMG submission 133152) | Tropical peat soil microbial communities from peatlands in Department of Meta, Colombia - 0216_BV02_MP05_20_MG | ecosystem: Environmental > Terrestrial > Soil > Wetlands > Peat | place... | reverse complement strand
CTAAAAGGCTGCTGGGTTAAAACTTTTTATTGACAACAAGCATTGACATCTGTTTATATAGCCCAATTTTATTTATATAAAATAAGGAGGATCTATTATGAGTCAAAAAAGTTGGCTGAAGGGCTTATCAGCTTTTGTGTTTGTATTTTTTGTTTTTTGTTCTATCCCTAATGCCTACGGTTCGGGTTTTGCAATATATACACAAGGGGCATCGACCTTAGGTCAGGGTGCCGCTACGATTGCACATACTGATGACCCATCAGCTATTTTTTTTAATCCTGCATTAATAAACAAACTTCAAGGCACTCAAATACAACTGGGAACAACCTTGGTTTTTCCCTCTCGTAAGTTTGATAGTGACTTTAGTGGGGATACTTTTAAAACAGAATCTGACGTGTTTTATCCATCTACAATTTTTATAACCCACAAGTTCAATGACAAAATCAGCGCAGGGTTAGGTGCTTTTAATCCCTTCGGGTTAGGAACAAAGTGGCCTGATGACTGGGAAGGTAGATACATAGCAACCAATTCAGAGATGCAAACTTACAATATCAACCCAGTAGTATCATTCCAGATAACACCTAATATTGCGCTCGCTGGAGGAGTGGATTTCCTTTTCCTTGATGCAACATTAGAGAAGAAGATAAATCAGTCTGCCATACTGTCTTATTACATGGGGGTTCCCGTCTCTGCTCCAGATATTGGTCAGAAGTTCAAAGGTGATGGAAATGGAATAGGATATAATTTTGGTATTATTCTTGAACCTCATAAAGATATCTCTATAGGTGCCTCATACCGAAGTAAAATCAAGGTTGATATTGATGGCAGAGCTACTCATGATAACGTCAATTCATTTTTAAGTGCTGCTTTCCCAAATGCCGATGGTAGTACAGACATTACACTTCCAGCGCAAGCTCATATAGGAATCTGCTATAAAGGCTTTAATCCACTGACTTTTGAAGTTGCTGTAAGATGGGAAGGTTGGTCATCCTATGACCGCCTAAGGATAACACTGGAAAAGCCAGTTTTAGGCACTAAAACATCTGATACGCCAAAAGATTGGGAGGATACTTACTCTGTGAGTCTTGGAGCTCAATATCAGCTAAATAACTCTATCGCATTGCTTGCAGGCTACTTATATGGAGGGAACCCAATACCAGATAAAACATTCGAACCGGCTATCCCTGATGCCAATACACACCTTTTCACCATCGGAACAACTATAAAACAGAAGAAATTTAAAGTTGACTTAGCATATGGTTATCAAATATTACAGAACAGAAAGAAAAACAATTCTATTACTGATCTGGTTAGTGGGCTACCTGCCCTTAGTGCCAATGGAGAGTATAAATCATCTCTTCACATGGTTGGTGTTAGTCTGACATATACATTCTGATCATCGATATCTTCTAAAAGTTAATATAAGGTAAAAAACAAGAAATTAAACTTAAGAGGTTTTACTTTAAGAGATAGTAGCATTTTGAAATCCGTCATTGAAGAGACTTAAAATAATCGTTCTGTCTTTGCCCATTGATTTCGCTTTATAAAGGGCTGCGTCGGCACTCTCTGTCAGCTCGTCAATACTTCTGCCGTTATCAGGAAAGGATGCTATGCCTACGCTCACTGTTATGCTGGGGTAAGGAAATTTTTTCCATCTATGCGTGAAAGATACTTTAATACTTTCCCTTATTCTCTCTGCAACAACAAATGCCTCTTCTTTATCTGTTTGAGGCATAAGAATGGCAAATTCTTCCCCGCCGAATCTGGATAGGATATCATATGCCCTTATACAACATTGCGAAATGCGGGAAAGCTCCCTCAAAACACCATCCCCTGCAGGTTGACCCTCTGTTTCATTGAAGAGCCTAAAATTATCGATGTCAATTATTGCTAAAGAAAAGACAGTTTTATAAAGCCCTGATCGCCAGATTTCCTCTGTAAAACGTTTATGAAAGTATCGCCTGTTAAAAAGCCCTGTCAGGGAATCCGTAATGGCAAACTCCTTCATCTGTTCAGCCAGAGTATAATAATTAGATGCCTTTAAGGTAATCGAAGCATAGGATGCAAATTGGTTTATTAAATTTAAATCCCCTTTTGTAAATTTTCCCCCCGTTTTTTTGTCTGAGATGTTGAGAACACCCATCGTCTCAGAACCAGATTTTAATGGCATGCAAATAAAAGAATCTGCTTTATAATGACTTTTAGATCTAAAATACGATGACCTTATCTCCTCCATATCTTCTACTAAAAGGGGATTACCATCTTTGAACACCTTACCTGCAATCCCTTCGCCTATTTTTACCTTTATGTCCTTTACAAATCTCTCATGGACGCCTTTTACAGCCTTGACTATAAGGTAATCATCTTCGGGTAACATAAAGGAACCCTTTTCTGCCCTTAAAAGCTCCATGGCCTTATTTAGAATTGACTCATACATGGCATTTTGGTTGTAAAGATGGAGAATGAGTTCTGTTACAGCCATGTTCAATGCTTCCATGTCATTAATACATTTACTGCAGACATTTTGAAAAATAAGATTTTCAAGGACAAGAGATATAAGTCTGCAAAACTCAAAAATACACCGAGATTCCTCCTCTGAGATTCTGGGGTTAAATATTACTACTGCGCCATAAATGGTACCGCTGCGTGAAAGATGAAAAACCTGTATTGATGTTATGCTGCCTGCTAAACCAAGCCGGTGGATTTCTAAGACATTATTTGTAAACACCGATATGCGGTCTTTTAGAGACTGGGAAATCACCGGGTTAGTGTCTTCCACACATAGAAATCTTATCTCATTTCTTAACCTTCCTGAAGCCATGGTGGTCTTAAAAAAATTCTTTTCCTTAACCATTATAGAAACAGAGTCCACATCAAAGAGAAGCAAGATTACATCAAGAACTAAAGAATAGACCTTCTCCATCGAAACAGGCAATTGAATTCTAAGGAGAATATCTGCTAAGGTTTTAGTCCGCTTATAGCTCTTTATATTCAAATTGTTATCGTAGCTACACCTTAAAAAACTTTCAAACAGGCATTTTATATCTACTGCCATTTTCTGAATATCTTGGTAATCTTTTATCTTAATTGTCTCCAACCATAATTCAAGGTGAATTGCTGAAAGACCAAAGTGATCTCTATTCTTAACCAAAAACTCCTCAAATTCAGTTCTTATGAGATAAAATGCATTGCTTACAAAAACGAGCTTGATATTATCAAAATCAATAGGAATAAAAAGATGGTGTTCACTGGCAGGTCCTTCCAGTATAGATGGATCTTTTCTCATAAATGCCTTTACTATCCCATTTCGAATAAATTCTTCGTATTTCTCTCTGACTGAAGGGCAAGTTTTTATTTGAGCAGTTAACTTATCGCCATTTGGAGAAGGCATCAATAAGACACCCTTACTATCATAAACGGAAAAGGATAAATCAGTTATCTCCGAAATAGAATCCTGTATGTTAGACAATAATTGGGTATCAATAAGTTTATTTAAAGAAAAAATTGACACTAATCTCTATAGAACTATCTTAAAAAAGGTTTTTAAAAGTGTATCGCTTCAGAAGGAGAGCATGAAGGATTTTTCTATTCTGAGCGCAATCGACAGATAAACTCAAGAAGTAATTAAATCAGTATAACATGCCTCTGTTTAGCTTGTTACCGCTGAACTTCTTAATTTGTCATATGTTTCTTTATTCAAGTTTTTTATCGCTTCTAATTTTTCACCCATTTCAGTTAAAAGATAACTCATTGAGGTGTCCTTTATTTCCCCCAATAAACCATGCCCCGCTATAACACTAAATACCTCAAAAAATGTTTCTACAGAAGTAATATGCTTGTTAATCTCATTATACCTTTCCAAGTCATCCATTTTTCTCCCCCTTACTTTTAATAATATTTTTGATCTTACTCATGCTTTTTCCATTCCATAGTTTTATGGATTAAACGTATTAATTTACTTATACTGTAATACAAAAATCAAGATATTTTTCTATCATGATATTTTTCTATCATGCAAGTATCTCCCTCCCTCTAAAGTTGGCTTTCCTAAGTTGTCATAACAAGACAATCGTTAAAAAAGAAAGTTGGCAAAAATTATAGTGATTCTTATCACAGAAAAAAGGTATCAAAATGGAAAAATCTATTGGACAATACTGTAAAAATTTGTATAATTGGTAAATTGAAAGATGAAAAAAGAAATACTTATTTACGAAGATGACAAGGGAGTTTTAAAATTCCTGAAATCCTTCTTTAGAGGGAGGCATGATTACTCAGCCCACTTTATCATTAAAAAAGACAAGGAGACCCTTCAAAGAGAGCTGGAAAAGAAAAAACCTGATGCCCTTATTGTTAGCAGCCCTAATGCCCTCGAATATATAAAACCAGCGGCGTTTGAATTTCCTGTAATAGCCTTTATAACATCCGGTAATACTGTGAATGGTATTCGCTCTGTAATCAAATCAGGCATAGAATATTATTTGCTTGCCCCTTTTTATAAGGAAGACCTTGAAAACAGGCTAAGAGTAGCCATAAGGAGAACAAGCTGGTTAGAGAATCTCCATAAGGAAAAAAAGGACCTCGAGGCCCTCATAGAACTTACATACTTTATTACATCAACCCTTAACCCCAAAAAGGCACTTTATCTTGTGGTGAAAAAACTATCAGAGATAATAAATGTATCAAGATGTTCTATGATAAGTATAGATGTTGAGGATAAAGGATACGCGAATGTTGTCTCTACATTTGAAGATCCTAACATCACGAACATAAAGATTGACCTCCAGAGATATCCCGAGATAAGGAAAGCATTATTGCTGAAAAAACCCGTAATTATAAAAAACGCATTAAAAGACCCTGTGATGAAGGAAGTAAGAAATATAATTGTACCTAAAAATATTCGTTCTATTTTGGTGACACCTGTGATCTTTCATGATGAGGTAATAGGCACACTATTACTTAATATAGCAAAGGCAAAACGAACATTTACAAAACGAGAAATAAGGCTATGCTCAGCTATTGCGAGTGCGTCTGCAAATACCCTCTATAATGCTTTTCTTTATAACAAGCTTGAGAGAGAGAAAAAAGATCTTGAAAGGCTTGCTATAACCGACTATCTCACAGGGGTTTATAATGTCAGGTACTTCTATAACAGACTTGACGAGGAATTCAGTAGGGCCGAGAGGCACAGGATGCCATTGAGCTGTATAATGTTTGATATAGATAACTTCAAAAGTATAAATGATACCCATGGCCACCGAGTGGGAGATATTATCCTCAGAGAATTTGCACAGCTTGTAAGAAAACATACCAGAAAGTCTGATGTCTTTGCCAGATATGGAGGTGAAGAGTTTATACTGCTTCTACCCCAGACATCCTTAGTGGGCTGTGTAGCAGAGGCAGAGCGATTAAGTAAGGTGGTGAAAAAACATCAGTTTTATACCCTCAAGGAAGGGGAAAAAATTACCGTGAGTGTGGGGATAGCCTGTAGTACTGATACAAGGATCAAAAATTCAGATAATCTCATTACCTTTTCCGATGACGCCCTCTTTACTGCTAAGAAAAAAGGGCGGGATCAGATTGCTATATGTCCCTCTTTGTAAATTAAATGGTTTTTCTTCCTATTAGTTGTTTAGTCTGTCATTCCGATCTGTTCGGAATCCTTCTTACCTAAATTGAACGACTCGTGTCCGCTATTATGCCCAAAACATAGTAGGATGGCTGTCCGAGCATTATTTTACGCATCAGAACAGGCAAGACATCTGTCCTACTTAAAGAAAGATTCTCGACAAGCGGGAATGACAATATCTGTTAAAATAAATTGTGGATATCATAACATCTCACACCAACGCTGACTTTGATTCTCTTGCCTCGATGGTAGCTGCCAATAAGCTGTACCCTGGAGCACAAATGGTTTTTCCAGGATCTCAGGAAAAAAAGTTGAGAGATTTCATGGAGTCCTTCCAACCAATAGAAATTAAGCGAATAAAGGATATCGACCTTTCAAAGGTCACAAGGTTGATCATAGTCGACACTAAGACACCAAGCAGGATCGGCCCTTTTGCTAAACTCCTCTCTCAAAAAGGTGTAAAGATACACATTTACGACCACCATCCTTTTAATGAAGGAGATATACGGGGAGAGGTTGAAAAGATTGAGAATGTTGGGGCTACGGCAACTATCTTTGCTGAGATACTCAAAACCCGAAAAATACCTTTGACTCCAATGGAGGCCACAATAATCGCATTAGGCATATACGAGGAGACAGGCTGCCTCCTTTTTCCTTCCACGACAGACAGGGACTTACTATCTATTTCGTATCTTCTGAAAAGGGGCGCAAATCTTAATATAGTCTCGAACTTTTTAAAAATGGATTTAAGCATGGAAGAACTTGACCTCCTGAATGAGCTTGTTCAGTCATCAAAGGAAATGGTAATAGAAGGAATAAAGATAAAAGTAGCAAAGGCTTCCCGTGAAAGCTACCTCGGAGATGCTGCTTACCTCGCCCACAGATTAATGGATATAGAGGACATTGATGCTGTGGTAGTACTACTCAACATGGAAGGAAAGATATTGATGATTGCAAGAAGCAGGGTACCTGAGCTCGATGTGTCAAAGATAATGAAGGAATTTGGTGGAGGAGGACATCCGACAGCAGCTTCTGCCACAATAAAAGAGGCATCTCTCGAATTCCTTGAGGAAAGATTGACTAAACTACTCAGAGATAATATAAAGCCATTCAAAGTTGCTTCTGATATAATGACGCGACCAGTTGTCTGTATCCAGTGGGATGCCGCTATAAAAGAGGCAGAGGCTATGATGACCCGGTACGGAGTCAATGTGCTCCCGGTTTTGAAAGAGGAAAAGTACGCTGCCATAATTTCACGCGAGATAGTAGAGAAGGCACTTTTCCACGGCTTCGGTAAAAGTAGGTCAATAGATTTTGCTACAACAGATGCTACAACTGTTGGTCCAAATGCACCGATCAGAGAGGTAGAAACACTCATGATAGAACAGAACCAGAGGTTTATGCCTATTGTAGATAATGGCAGGATTATAGGAGCAATCACAAGGACAGACATACTCAGAACTCTCTATGAGGAGTTTCTTAGGCGAAGGAAGATAGAAAAGACAGTTATTAAGGAAAAACCCTCTGCGGATAGAAGTCTATCTTCTTTGCTAAGGGATAGGCTACCTTCAGAGATTTATAACCTCCTAAAACTTTCTGGAGAAGTGGCAGACAAATCAGGTTTTAATGCCTATCTCGTTGGAGGGTCAGTGAGGGATCTACTAAGAAATGAGGAAAATCTTGACATTGATATTGTAATAGAGGGTGATGGAATTTCTTTTGCCAAGGCGTTAGGTGAAAGGCTTAAGGCACGGGTACAGACACACCAGAGATTTGGTACTGCCCAGGTAATTACTGATAAGATGAAGCTCGATGTAGCCACAGCCAGAACTGAATACTATGAGTCCCCGGCAGTCCTTCCAAAGGTAGAGACTTCTTCAATTAAGAAAGACCTTTACAGGAGAGATTTTACAATTAACACCCTTGCAGTAAAATTAAATCCAAAAGATTTTGGGTTCCTTATAGATTTCTTTGGTGGCCAGCGTGATTTACGAGAAAAAACAGTCAGGGTCCTTCACAATCTGAGTTTTATCGAGGATCCGACAAGGGCATTCAGAGCGATAAGGTTCTCTGAAAGGTTCGGGTTTAAAATCAGTAAGCATACAGAAAATCTCATAAAGTCAGCAATAAAGATGAACCTCTTTGAACGGCTCTCGGGGTCCAGACTTTATGAAGAGCTCTTGCTCCTGTTTAATGAAACCGATTCTATCAGCACACTGAAAAGACTGTCAGATCTTGGCCTCTTGAAGGTCATATATCCAGCTCTAACATTTAATACCGAGCTTGAGACAAGACTGAAATCAATGCAGGAAACATTATCATGGTTTAATCTGCTCTTTCTCGAAGAAAAAACTGACAAGGGAATTCTATATCTCATGGTCTTATTGTCAGAGTTAACGGATGAAGAAGCGAAGATTGCCCTTGAAAGGTTATCACCACCGAAAATCAAGAATATTATTGTCAGGGAGATATCTAATGCGAAGGGAGTTCTGAAAAGATTACCTCTTGATGACCCTGTAGAGATATACAGTCTTCTGAGCAAACTAAAACTTGAAACAATTTTATTATCGATGGCCTTAAGCAAAGACAGGCAAAAACAGAAGGTGATGTCCCAATATCTAATGGAGTTAAGGAAAGTAAAAACAATCTTGAAGGGGGAAGATCTTAAAAAGATGGGTGTTAAACCGGGACCTATTTACTCGAAAATTCTCAAAGAACTTCTTGAGGAAAAATTAAGAGGCCATCTAAAGTCCCGCGAAGACGAGGAAGGGTTTGTAAGGGCAATAGCAGCAAAGTTTTCAGAGAATCAGTCTCTTTGAATTTACTCAGGTTCAAACCTTTTTTCGAGTCTCTTCATAAAAGTTGAGGTATCGTTGTATATTCGAGGTCTTCAAGCCCTAATCTACGGGGCCAAATGGGCCATGATATCTTTAAATACGTTTGCCTTTCTTCTTGCCTCATTAAAGGCAGGATGATCAGCCTTTATAACACTCTTTTTATAACACTTAATGTTATCTTCTCAGCCATTTTATCTCCCGTTATTTCTTAAGAGATTTCCCAATCCTTCTTTCAATCGATTTCACCTTCTCCTCTATCCTGTTTGGTTTTCCTTTCCTGTCATCAATAATTATAGTTGTGATAGCCCTTTCACCAGTTTTCATTATACTCTTATGGCATTTTTTTATGAGCTTCATTACTTCGTCCCATTCACCTTCAATGACTGTACCCATGGGGTTAACCTTGTAAGGAAGCCCGCTTGAATCAATTATCTTTAATACCTCAGCAAGCTGGTCACCAATGCTACTGCCAACACCTATTGGAATAATGCTGATCTCAATTAGCATAAACCCCTCCTTTCTCTGTTTTCTAATTAATTATTTGTTAAGGATAGCAAATAAATACTCAAAAGAAAAGGGGCAATGACATGCCCCTTTTCCTAAATCTCAAATAAAAAATTATACAAAGTTTATCTTACTGCGTCTTTAAGTGCCTTACCAGATGCAAACTTTGGTATCTTAGCAGCAGGTATTGTGATAACATCGCCTGTCCTGGGATTACGACCTTTCCTGGCTTTCCTTTTAACGACGGAGAAGGTCCCAAATCCAACAAGGGTTACCTTTTGTCCTTTCTTTAAGGCACCCTTTACGGAGTTTAAAGTAGTATCCAGCGCCTTAGAGGCATCTACCTTACTTAATCCCGCACCTGAGGCAATCTTGTCGATAAGCTCTGCCTTTGTCATATAAATTCCCCCCTTTCATTTGTAAAGATATTTTTAAGAAATAAGAAAGCTGAATTAAGGTATCAAGAAGAAATCCTTTTGTCAAGCCAAAAATTTAATCTATCTGTAGAAAAGTCTATGCCATTCTATATCTAACAAAGATATCTAAATTTAAATAGAGATGAAAATGAATTTTTATTTTTAAAGAGAAGAGTGGTTACCCTTCTTGTTATCTGCTTCTTGATTGCCCATTAAATACTTTTTGATGCCCTGAGTATTTAAGGTAAGACGTATTCGCAATATATAGTAACTTTGTCACATTGGCTATACAGGATATAGAAATCATTATTTTTCCCTTGACTTTATCTATTTTCTAAACTATATTGTGGTAAAAAGTGGTAGAAAGTGGAGGAAAATTTTGCCATCTTTCTCTGGGAAATATTACTACACTGTTGATCCAAAAGGGAGAATCATCATTCCTGCTCCTTTTAGGGAAATTATCACAAGCAATTATAGCACAAAACTTTTTATTACAAATGCCCCTTTTGAACAATGCCTCTATATATACCCATTGGAGGAATGGAATAAGCTCCAGGAGCAGATTCGGGCAAAGCCAAGATCTGACGATGCTATCAGATTTTTTATGAGAAGGGTCATTGCCTCCGCCGTTGAAGTAGAAATAGACAAACAGGGTAGGATCCTGATTCCAGTGGCCCTCAGGGAAGATGCAAACATAAATAGCGATGTTGTTATAGCAGGTCAGGTAGAAAAAATTGAGCTCTGGGACAGAGAAGAATGGAATACCCTCCTCGACGTAGCTAAGATAGACAGAAAATCTATTGAACAAAAACTGACGGCTTACGGTATTTAGTAGCAGTAGCGGAGATTGACTGTGGAGATTGTTCACCGCCCGGTTATGGTGAAAAAGGTGGTTAAGATTCTCACCCCGAAGCCAGATGGGATATATGTAGATGCAACGATCGGCCTCGGGGGACACTCAGAAGAGATATTAAATTTGATAGGCCCTGAAGGAAAACTCATAGGCATTGACCGAGATAATGAAGCCCTAAAAGCAGTTCATAAGAGGCTGCCTAATAAAAGGGTTGTTTTTAAGAAAGGGAATTTCTCAGAGATGGAAAAACTGCTTTATCAGGATGGAATATCTGAAGTTGACGGCATCTTTTTCGACCTCGGTGTCTCTATGGCACAGCTCAAGGACCCAGAAAGGGGATTTAGTTTTACCTCTGGTAGACGTCTGGATATGAGGATGGACAGAAACCAGGAGGTGTCAGCATGGGATATCGTGAATAGATATCCTGAGAAAGAACTTGAGAGAATACTCCGAGAGTTCGGCGAAGAACGCCTATCAAGAAAAATATCTCAAATAATAGTCAGGACAAGAAGAAAAAAACCAATTGATACATGCTCTGAACTATCAGGGATTATCGAAAGATTGTATAGTAGAAGAAGAACTCATCCTGCAACTAAGACATTCCAAGCATTACGGATAGAGGTAAATAAGGAGCTTGACGCACTCAGGACCGGCCTCGATTCTTCTTTAAGACTCCTCAAAAAAGGTGGAAAGTTATGTGTTATTTCCTACCATTCACTCGAGGACAGGATAGTGAAAAACTTTATCGCCCTTAGTTCAAGAAAAGGATTGCTCAGGATGCTCACAAAAAAACCCATAACGCCGGAGCTTGAAGAACTCAGATCAAACCCTTCCTCAAGAAGTGCAAAACTAAGGGCAGCGGAGAGGATATGATAGGCATAGGTAGGAAAAAAAATATGATGTCTTTTATTTCTAAGCCCTTATGTATTGCCCTTTTACTATTTGGTCAGTTCAGTCTTATATGGCTTAAGTCAAATGTTGTTACACTAGAATATAAACTTAGCGCCCTTGAAAAGAAGAAAGCCGAGTGCATTAAAGAGAGAAGGATGATGCTTGCCGAAAAGGCAGGACTCCAATCTTTTGTTGGGCTGGAAACAGAAAACAATGGCTTTGTTCTTCCGGATAGAGTCAGAGTAATCCATGTAAAAAGACAGAAGGGTCCTCTACCCTATAAGGTTTCGCTTGATAAAAAACTATTGTCTGAACCAGAATTGCAAAGGTGAGAGGCTTTGAATAAAAAAAGGTTGGTTATTTTGAACACGATTATCATTTTTAGTTTTTTTGTGGTATTTTTGCGCCTAACAGATTTGATGATCCTCAACCATGAGATGCTTTCAGAAAGGGCAAAACAACAACATATAAAGGTTGAAGACATTCAGGTGAGACGAGGAATAATCCTTGATAGAGAGGGAAGGCAGCTTGCATTGAACCTTGACTTAGAATCCCTCTACTGTGAACCTGAAATCCTTCACCATGATAATAAAAGCATAAAAAAACTAGCCTCTGCCTTGGAGGAAAAACCAGAGGTTATTCTCACAAAAATACCGGTAGAGGGAAAATTTGCTTGGGTAGAAAGAAAGCTTGAACCCAGCACAGCGGAGAAAATAAGGAGTCAGAATATCAAGGGTCTGGGTTTTATGAATGAGGCAAAAAGGGTTTATCCGAAAGGAAAACTTGCATCACACATACTCGGCTTTGTTGGATTGGACAATCAAGCACTCGAGGGGTTAGAACTCCAGTACGACAGATACCTGAGTACAAGAGGTGGTAAAGTGTTCTTTGAAAGAGATGCGAGTGGAAGAATACTCTCATCAGGAGTAGATAAAGAGGTAAGGGGCAACAATATTGTGCTCACCATAGATGAAGGGCTCCAAGGGATAGTCGAAAGAGAGATTGAGAAAGCAATAGCAAAATGGAAAGCTGTTGCAGCATCGGCTATTATGATGGATCCCTTTACTGGTGAGATTCTCGCCCTTGCTAACTGGCCTTCTTATGACCCCAATAATCCGGGAAAGGCCAGTAATTTTGAGAAGAGAAACAGGGCTATAACAGATTGCTATGAACCTGGCTCTACTTTTAAAATCGTTGTGGGTATTGGAGCACTTGAAGAAAATATAGTAAGGCCCGATACGCTCTTTGACGTCAGCAAAGGAGGTATTGAGGTCGGGACTAAAACCATTCACGATGTTCATAAACACGGGACTCTGACATTTAAAGAGGTTATACAGAAATCTTCCAATGTTGGTTCTATTATGATTGGTATGAGGCTTGGTAAAGAAAGAATCTATAAATATGCAAAACTTTTAGGAATTGGTGAAAAAACAGGGATAGACTTACCAGGTGAAGTCTCTGGTTGGATACGTCCACCTGAAAGATGGTCAGGGACGTCCCTTGGTGCGATCCCGATCGGCCAGGAGGTTGCAGTAACACCACTTCAGATACTCAGGGCCTATTCTGCAATTGCAAATGGAGGCTTTCTTATAAAGCCTCACATTGTATCTGAGGTAACCTCTCCCGAAGACCAGTTAATTTATTCTTTCACTGACAATAAAATGAAGCAGATAATCTCTGCAAAGACAGCTGGGATCTTTAAGGAGATCCTCAAGAGCGTTGTAGAGGGTGGAACTGGTGAAAATGCATCCATTGAGGGAGACGAAGTTGCAGGCAAGACAGGGACAGCCCAGAGAATAGATCCAAAGACAAAAAGATATTCGAAAGAAAAATATGTCAGCTCTTTTGTGGGATTTGTACCTGCTGACAAACCTATGTTTTCACTCATTGTCGTCATTTATGAACCAAAGGGCCAGATTTACGGTGGCGTCGTAGCTGCACCGGTCTTCAGGGATATCGCAAACCAAGCGCTCTCATATCTCAATATCCCAAGGAAAAATATCCCTCATGAAACCACTTTACTGGTAGCAAGATGAAATTAAAAGAACTTCTTCAAGGCTGTAATTCTTTAAACATTACATTAAATAATTCTCTATTACTGGATCGAGATATCTTAAACGTGGCTTATGACTCACGAAAGGTAAAAAAAGGTTGTCTGTTTGTAGCGATAAAGGGTGAAAAGTATGATGGACATGATTTTATTCCAGAGGTGATTGAAAAGGGTGCAATCGCAGTAATTGGAGAGAGAGATTTAAGGGAAGGGAAGAGTGTATATATCCGTGTCAAGGACAGCAGGAAAGCCCTTGCCTGTGTCGCTCATAACTTCTACGGAATGCCATCGCAAAACCTTTTCCTCATAGGTATAACTGGTACAAACGGGAAGACAACTACAACATATCTTCTCAAATCCATACTCGAAACATGGGGGAAAAAAGTTGGACTGATCGGAACGATACACTATATGATAAAGGATAGGGCTTATCCCGCACCATATACAACGCCAGAATCTTTAGAATTCCATGGTTTGTTAAAAGATATGCTCTCTTCTGGATGCACCCATGTAATCTCAGAGGTTTCCTCCCATGCCCTTGCACAGCACAGGGTAGATAAAGCTATTTTTAAGGTCGCTGTTTTTACAAACCTCACAAGAGACCATCTGGACTTTCACAAAACCATGGAAGATTATTTCAGAGCAAAAGAGAGATTATTTAGGGAGCTTTTATACAAAGACGGAGCCTGTGTGATAAATCTGGATGATCCCTATGGGAAGAGATTAATTTCAGAGCTTAGATCCTCCTCAGGCGGACAAGACCCAGAACACACAAGTATTCTTACATATGGGCTTGATGATGGGGCAGATATAATAATGAGGGACTTAAAAACCTCTGTGGGGGGACTGAAGTTTAAATTATCCTATCGCGGCAGGTGTTATGAGGTTTCATCTCCCCTGATAGGATTGCCCAATGCGTATAACATCATGGCTGCAGCCGGTGTATCAATCTCTCTGGGAGTTCCATGGCAGATAATTCTTGAAGGCGTAAGAAAAATAGAGAGTGTCATAGGAAGGTTCGAAAAAGTTGACCTTGGTCAGAATTTCCAATGCATCATTGATTATGCCCACACAGAAGATGCCCTTGAAAGGTTAATAAGCACAGCAGGGGAACTTGTAAAAAACTTATTAAGCAAGCATTATGCTTCACCTCAGATTATCACTGTTTTTGGATGTGGAGGCGACAGAGACCGTGGTAAGAGATCTAAGATGGGTGCAGTAGCAACAAGGCTTAGTGACTTCGTCATTATTACTTCTGATAATCCAAGGTCTGAAGAACCATCTGATATCATCAGAGAGATTGAAGAGGGAGTAGTAAAAAGAAATTATATAAAAGAGCCTGATAGAATAGCAGCGATTAAAAAAGCAGTAGAGATGGCACATGATGGAGATATCATCCTTGTCGTAGGCAAAGGACATGAGGATTATCAAGAGATTAAAGGCATACGGTATAAATTTAACGACAGGGAAATACTTGAGGAGGCTATAAGAGATAGATTGAGCATTCAGCAGAAGCATAACAATTTGGGATGCCTGGAAAAAAAAATAGGGGTGTTTTAAAAATCGAGGATATCATCACAGCAACATGCGGTAAGATTATATTTTCTAATTCCAACATCTTTACTGGTATCTCAATAGATTCAAGGACAATTCAGGAAGGGGAATTATTTATCGCACTGAAGGGTGAAAAATTTGACGGACACGACTTCCTTTTAGAGGCATTGCGGTTAGGAAGTGGTGCAATCGTAAAAGCCTCTCCTATAGAATTGATACTGGGAAAAACTATAATTTGTGTAGAAGATACACTCAAGGCCCTTCAAGAGATAGCACATCATATGCGTTTGAAGAGAAATATTCCTGTTATAGGTGTTACAGGGTCTAATGGCAAGACAACAACAAAAGAACTTATAGCATCCATCTTGAGTTCAGCATTCAGAGTACTAAAAAATGATGGTAATCTGAATAACCACATTGGGCTCCCCCTGACTCTGACAAAGATAATGGAAACAGATGAGGTTGCTGTTTTAGAAATGGGTGCGAGCAACCAAGGTGACATAAAGGAATTATGCGAAATAGCACTACCAGATTACGGCGTTTTAACTAATATCAGTCCTTCTCACCTCGAGGGATTCAAAGACATGGAAACACTCAGAAGGACAAAGCTTGAAATCCTCGATAATGTCAATGTGGTCGTAGTGAATGCTGATGACCCCCTCCTTATGGAGGGTGTTCATGCCTCAGGGTTTAGAGGCAGAGTTGTTAGATACGGAATACAGAATGAGGCAGAAATCTATGCAACAGATATCAGACCTCATGAAAAGGGTTTTATTTTTGTTTTACATATTGGTAAGAATGATTCGATAGAGGTACATCCAAAGATATTAGGGAGATTCAATATCTACAATATCCTTGCAGCCGCTTCTGTTGCTCATCTCTTTAAGATTGATCTGAAGGACATAAAGAATGCTATAGAATCTTTTGCCAGTATACCGATGAGATTCGAGGTTAAAGAACTCAAGGGCATTCAAGTCATCAGTGATGTATATAACGCAAACCCAGCTTCTATGGAAGAAGCCATAAAAGAGCTCATTAGGCTCAAAAAGGAAAGAGCCATCGCTGTTCTTGGTGATATGCTGGAACTAGGCCCCTATAGGGACGAAGCACATAGAAGCCTCATCAGGTGGATGTCTGGGCTTCCGATTGATATCATTGTAGCGGTGGGCCCTTTGATGTCTTCTGCAGCATCGGAATTTTCAAGAAAGGTCTATACCTTCCAGAATTCTATCGAGGCAAGGGAAAAGATAAAGGATATCTGTAAAGAGGGAGACACCATCCTGGTAAAAGGTTCAAGGGGTATGAGTATGGAAAGGGTTTTGGAGAATGTTATATAGCCTTTTATACAATTTACACGATTTGTTTTCGCCCCTGAATGTCTTCAGATATATTACATTCAGGGCATCCCTTGCTGTCCTCAGTGCAATGTTTTTTTCTCTCGCGTTTGGCCCTTGGATCATTGGGAAACTGAGGAAATTAAGTATGACCCAGCAGATAAGGGATGATGGTCCAAAGACACATATAAACAAGGCAGGTACCCCCACAATGGGAGGGATTCTCATAATTATCTGTATACTCCTCTCGGTTTTCATGTGGGGAGACCTTAAAAATATGTATGTCTGGGTTATGATTTTCTCTCTTGTCGGTTTTGGTTTCATTGGCTTTTTCGATGACTATCTCAAGATTGCAAGGAAAAACCACAAGGGTCTTAGGGCCCTTTATAAGTTCGGCAATCAGATAGTCCTCGCTTTCTTAATAGGGATTTTTCTTTACATAAATCCTAAAGACCCCTATGCAGATGTTCTAAGTGTCCCATTTTTTAAGAAATGGATTTTTGACCTCGGCTTATTCTACATACCATTCTCAATTATTGTAATCGTAGGATCATCGAATGCAGTTAATCTTACAGATGGCATAGATGGGCTTGCAATAGGTCTCGTTGCTGTTGCAGTCCTCGCTACAGGTGTACTTGTCTATATATCAGGACATAGGGGATTAGCACAGTATCTTCAGGTCCTCTATCTCCCTGGCACTGGCGAATTGACCGTCTTTTGCGGGGCCATGTTCGGTGCCTCCCTTGGGTTTCTCTGGTATAACTCTTATCCGGCAGAAGTCTTTATGGGTGATGTGGGTTCTCTCGGGCTCGGCGGTTCTCTTGGTACCCTCGCTGTAATCACAAAACATGAAATAGTCCTTGCAATAGTAGGGGGAATCTTCGTTATAGAGACAATTTCTGTCATCCTGCAGGTAATATCCTTTAAGTTCACAGGTAAAAGGGTCTTTAGAATGGCGCCTATCCATCACCACTTTGAATTAAAAGGATGGCCTGAACCTAAGGTGATTGTGAGATTTTGGATAATAGGAATGATGCTGGCTTTATTAAGCTTAGCAACCTTAAAGGTGAGATGATCATGAAAAAACAGTTGAAAGTTGGAAGTTCAAAGTTAAAAGTTAATGAAAGAAATTTTTTATTTTTCTTTATTGTTTTACTCGTCACTTTTCACCTGTCACTTGTCACTGTTGTGGATGCTGATGATGTTCAATCCAGGGCAGCAGTTGTGATGGAAGCATCTACAGGTAGGATTTTATATGCCAAGAATCCGAACCTCAGACTTCTTCCAGCAAGTACAACAAAGTTAATGACGGCAATTATAGCTTTAGAAGAAGTAAACCTTTCAGATGTAGTAAGAATAAGCAAGAATGTCCCTCTTGTTGCTCCTTTAAAGGCGGGTTTTAAGGAAGGAGACGAGGTAACAATTGAAACACTCCTTTATGCCGCCCTGCTGAAGTCTGCAAATGATGCTGCCGTTGCTCTTGCAGAAGCTGTGGCTGGTTCTGAAGAAAAGTTCGTCTACCTCATGAACAGAAAGGCTGCTAATATGGGGCTGATGGATACTAAATTCATAAACGCCAATGGTCTTCCTGGCCCTGACCAACATATTACTGCATTTGACCTATCAATAATGATGCGTTATGCCTTGAGATATCCTAAATTGAAAGAAATAATCGGAACCCGGGTAGCAGAGGTCTCTACAGAAAAAGGGAAAGACCTGTTTCTTAAAAACACAAACAGGCTTTTATGGTCTGATGAAGACCTTATCGGAGGTAAAACTGGATATACACGTAAGGCAAGGCATTGCTTTGTATGCGCTGCAGAGCGTGAGAATGAAACCGTTATCGTTGCCCTTCTCGGCAGCCCAAGTAGGGTTAACCTCTGGGAAGAGACAGAGACCCTTATAAATAAGGGATTTAATATCTTGGCTAATAAAGAAGATTCCGTCGTCTATTTTACAAAGGCAGATTACGATGCACTTAATATGAAAAAGGCAAGTTATAGGAAGAATTCAGGGAGTAACGTCAAAGCTGCAAAGTTTAAGGCAAAAAATAAATTAGCAAGAAAAAAAGGGAAAACAAAGGCATTTGTGAAGAAAAGAGGTCATTCAAAAACATTCGCAAAGAACAAAAAGTTAAAAGACTATAGAGCTTTAAAGAAAAAAGAGAATGGAAATACGGGGTAAGAATATCATAGTTGTTGGCCTGGGAAGAAGCGGTGTTGGAGCAGCAAACTTGCTCTCTGAACTCGGTGCATATGTGACTGTAACAGATAGAAAACCTAAAGAGGAGCTCAGAGATTTTACAGAGAGTCTTAACCACTCGGTCAGGCTTGCCTTGGAGAGTCATCCTGAAAACCTATTTTTATCAGCCGATATGATAGTAATCAGTCCTGGGGTTCCTCTCGATATTTTGCCCATCTCAAAAGCAAAGGAAAAAGGGATTTCCATCCTTGGAGAGCTTGAACTGGCTTATCAGATAGCCAGCAATCAGTCGTTGCGACCCTATTCTGGGGTTTCAAAAGTCAGTAATCAGATACGGTTTTTAGCTATTACAGGAACAAACGGAAAATCAACAACAACGACCCTTCTAAACCTAATGCTCAAAAAAGCTGGTTTTAGAACAATCCTTGGAGGAAACATAGGGAATGCCTTAACAGACGAAATCTATAAGGCATTAAGCATCCTACGCCACACCCACTTGGACTATATCGTTGCCGAGGTATCGAGCTTCCAACTCGAATCAACAAGAGATTTTAGGCCTAAAGGGGCAGTAATACTTAATATCACGCCTGACCACCTTGACAGGTACCATTCACTCGATGAGTACTATTACACAAAAACAAGAATATTCGAGAATCAGAAAGAAGATGATTTTCTGCTGCTCAATGCTGATGACCCAGAAACAATAAACCTTGCAAGTGAAAAATTAAAGGCAAGAAATGAGAAACCAAGAATTTTCTACTTCAGCCGGAAAAAAGAGGTCGATGGCATTTATTTTAAGGACGGACAAATCTATTGTAATTTCCCTGACTCTTCAATCTCCTGCCGTCATTCATCACTAATAAATGCCGATGAGATAAAAATAAAGGGGGTCCATAACCTGGAGAATGCCATGGCCGCTTCGGCCATGGCTCTCCTTGCAGGCAGCCCCGTCGAGGCAATAAGGAATTCAGTAAGAGAATTTATTGGCCTTGAGCATAGGCTCGAACTTGTAAGAGAGATAGGTGGTGTCAGGTATTTTAATGATTCAAAGGGAACCAATGTAGGTGCCGTAGTAAAGTCTCTTGAGAGTTTCAAAAACTCCATCATCCTTATTGCAGGGGGCAGAGATAAGGCGGGAGATTTTTCCCTCCTAAGGGACTTAGTAAGGGAGAAGGTAAAGACCCTTGTTCTTATTGGCGAAGCAAGTGAGAAGATAAAGAAGTCACTCGGAGACCTCACAGAAACAGTCACCGCAAAGGATCTAAGAGAAGCTATAAACATATCACATGGTATCGCAAAAAAAGGTGACATTGTCCTCCTCTCTCCTGCATGTGCCAGCTTTGATATGTTCATTGATTTTGAAGATAGGGGAAGGCAATTCAAAAAGATAGTCATGGAATTGACATGATGGATAAAGCAATGGTCAAGAAACAGTTGATAGCTAACTTTCCAAAACGAAGCATGCTATTTGTCACCCGAGACTCCTCACCTTACACTACATATGACAAATGGCTCCTCTTCATCACTTTTATTCTGATAGTCTTTGGTGCTCTTATGATATATAGTTCAACCTCTGTTATTACCCCAGTCTTTGCAAAGAAAGGAATTACTGAATTTTACCACTTTAAAAGGCACATATTTACAATTCTTATAGGATTGGGATTTATGCTTCTTACTTATAGAGTAAGACCGTCTTACTTCAAAAAAATATCTACCCCTCTTCTCGTTTTTTCCTTTTTACTATTAATACTCGTTTTCGTGCCGGGGATTGGTGTTTCCGCAGGAGGCGCAAAGAGATGGATAAGACTCTGGCCTTCAACCTTCCAGCCATCAGAGCTCGTAAAGCTATCTATTGTAATATTCCTCGCAAAGTATGTTTCAGAATCTAACTACAGAAATGATAGCTTTATATCTTTTATAAAACCTGTTTTTGTAATGGCAGTGTTCCAGGCAGTCATTCTCATGCAGCCAGACTTTGGTGCAGCTATGAGCCTTGCTCTTCTTACATTTACAATCATTTTCCTCTCTGGAATGAGGCTTAGATATCTCTTCTCTGTTTCAGCGCTTGTTCTGCCAATACTCTATGAACTTATTAAGGAGCCTTATCGCTTCAGAAGGATTATATGTTTTCTTGACCCCTGGAAAGATCCACAGGGCTGCGGCTTTCAGCTTGTACAATCTTTTATAGCCTTTGGTAGCGGAGGGATTACTGGCGTAGGTATCGGTAGTTCCATACAGAAACTATCGTATCTTCCTGAATCACACACGGATTTCATATTCTCTATCATTGGTGAAGAGTTCGGTTTGATAGGCGTTTCAGTTGTATTAGCCCTTTTCCTTCTTTTATTGATCAGGGGTATTTATATTGCAAATAAGGCAAAGGATAGGTTCATTTATTTCTTAGCTGTGGGTCTCTCGCTTATGATCTCTCTACAGGCTCTTATCAACTTTGCAGTTGCAACAGGCATGGTACCTACAAAGGGTTTACCACTGCCATTTATAAGTTATGGGGGATCATCTCTCCTTGTAAATATGGCTGCAATCGGAACACTTCTCAATATATCACGGGGAGAAAACCAAAAAACTGCAATAGATAAACATGAAATGTATTTAAGAAGCATGGCAAGAAGAAAAATAGCAATAGGAAACCAGAAAAGCGAAAAGATACATGTTTTAAGATGAGGGTAATAATTGCGGGAGGAGGTACAGGAGGACATCTCTTTCCAGGTTTGGCGATAGCTGAAGAATTGAAGAGAAGAGAAAAGACGACGGAGATAATATTTGTGGGAACAGAATACGGTTTAGAAGCGAAAGTTGTGCCAAAAGAGGGTTACCCAATAAAGTTTCTGAGGGCAGAAGGTATGGTGGGAGTTTCTATTACAAAAAGGATAAAGGCAATGGCTAAGATGCCTCTCTCGATTACAGATTCCTACAAAATTATTAATAGTGTGAAACCTCACATAATGATAGGTGTTGGTGGATATGCATCTGGGGCGATTATGTTCACCGCAGCCCTCATGTCAATACCAACTATGATACTCGAACAGAATTGTATCCCTGGGTTGACAAATAGGATTCTCGGTAAGTTCGCAAAAGCTATTTGCATAACCTATCAAGAGAGTATCCCTTTCTTCCCAAAAGCAAAGACCTTCCTTACAGGTAACCCTGTCAGAACTCACATACTCAAGGGTAATAGAGAATTTGGATATAAGCTTTTTTCCCTTGAAAAAGGCTTATTTACTATCTTTGTTTTCGGAGGCAGTTTGGGAGCAAAGAGTATTAACACGGCCGTTGCAGATTCTCTTGGCTTTATACAGGACTTAAAAGACAGGATTCAGTTCCTTCATCAAACAGGTCAGAGGGATTTTGAAAATGTCAGGAATGCCTATAGGAGACTCGGGTTCAAAGGAACAGTAACACCCTTTGTATACCAAATGGGTGAGGCATATGCTGTCTCTGATATCGTGATATCAAGAGCAGGGGCAACAACCCTCTCTGAACTGACAGCTCTCGGAAAGCCCGCTGTCCTAATCCCCTATCCCTATGCAGCAGGCCACCATCAAGAATTGAATGCGAGGAAACTCCTTGAAATGGGAGCAGCAAGAATAATACTGGACAGTGAACTCAGCGGTGAATCCCTTGCCGAAAACATAAGAGAGCTTTATGAGAATAAGACTATGCGGGCAGATATGCAAAAAAATAGTAGGGCACTTGGAAGACCTGAGGCATGCGCTAAGGTAATCGATATAGCCATGAGCCTTTTAAGAGAAAATAAAAATGCAAAAAGAAAAATTCAAAGATAGGAAACCTTTTTCATTTTCAGGGAGCAGGTATGTTTGAACGCTACAGAGTAATACATTTTGTTGGGATAGGCGGAATAGGGATGTCAGGTATTGCTGAGGTACTTCATAACCTCGATTACGAGGTTACGGGATCTGATTTAAAGGATTCGGAGACGACGAAAAGATTAAAGAGCTTGGGTATAAAAGTCTATATAGGGCATAGGGCAGAAAACATAGATGACGCCCACGTAGTTGTCGTCTCCTCGGCGGTCTCGGAAGATAATCCTGAAACCGTAGAGGCAAAAAGAAGATTTATCCCTGTAATCCCTCGTGCAGAGATGCTTGCAGAGCTTGCAAGACTTAAATACGGGATACTCGTTGCAGGGGCTCACGGAAAGACCACAACAACATCTTTGATATCTACTATCCTTTCCCATGCTGGCCTTGATCCCACGGTTATTATAGGAGGAAGATTTAAGGCAACAGGCAGCAATGCAAGACTCGGTCAGGGAGAATTTCTTGTTGCTGAGGCTGACGAGAGCGATGGTTCATTTCTGAAACTCTCTCCAACTATAGCGGTCGCAACAAATATAGACAGAGAGCACATGGATTTCTTTAAGTCCATGGATTTCTTGAAAGAGGCCTTTCTTTCTTTTCTGAATAAAACTCCTTTTTATGGTGTTTCAATAATCTGCATCGAGAATGATCATCTCCGCGAACTTCTACCAGCCCTTCACAGAAGATACATCGCCTATGGATTCAATAAAGAAGCGGAAATTTATGCAAAAAATATCAGAAAAGGTTTTACGTCCGTCAGCTTTGAAGCAATCTATAAAGGCAGGGATATTGGTGATTTCGATCTTCCTCTGTCCGGAGAGCATAATGTTCTCAATTGCCTGGCTGCTATCGGGGTTGCCTTAGAACTCCAGATAGATATACCAAAAATAAAGGAAGCTTTGAAAAAGTTCGGTGGCATACAGAGGAGATTCGAGTTTAAGGGTGAAGCGAAGGGTATAAAGATATTCGATGACTATGGACATCACCCAACAGAGATAAAGGCAACCCTTAAGGCGGCTAAAGAAGGACTCTTAATTGGTGGTCAGAATTCAGAATCCAGAATCCAGGAGACAGGAAGATTATTTGTACTTTTCCAGCCCCACAGATATACAAGGACAAAAGACCTAATAGATGAATTTTCCATCTCTTTTCATGATGCAGATTTTCTCATCCTCTTGGATATCTATTCCGCTGGAGAAGGGCCTATAGAGGGCATAAATTCACCAGCCCTTTTTGAGAGTATTAAAAAAAGAGGCCGCAATAATTCTTTGTATATAAGAGATAAAGAAGAAGTAATAAGACATATGATCTCTCATATGCATAAAGGCGATGTGTTACTCACTCTTGGAGCAGGTGATGTATGGAAGATAGGTGAAGATATACTCCACAGGTTAAGAGGTGAAGGGTGACAAACCAAGGCATAGTCAGAAAACTTGAGGAGATCTCTTCTGAAGTCCTCTTTGATGGGAAGGTGAGGTTCATGGAACCCATGGCAAAACATACATCACTAAAGATAGGTGGTCCAGCAGATCTCTTCGTTATACCACAAGACATTTCTTCACTCAAAGATATTGTGGTTATTTTGAAAAAGGTGAAAATACCCTTTTTAGCTCTGGGTAACGGAACTAATATCCTCGTAAGGGATGGAGGTATAGAAGGTGTCGTTATAGCTCTCAGGCCTTTCAGAAAGATCGGAATCCTTAGCGAAAATAAGACGAGCGTGAAAGTTTATGTTGAGGCAGGAGCACCCCTTCAGAGACTTGTCAATTTTTCGAAGGAGAAGGGGTACTCAGGTATAGAAGGGCTTGCAGGGATTCCAGGTTCTGTTGGGGGAGCAATCTATGGAAATGCCGGGGCATTTGGCTATGAGATGAAAGATGTGCTTTCCATAGTTTCGATAATGGATGCTCAAGGCAGAATTAAGCAATTAAAACCAGAGGATATAGATTTTGGATACAGAAGATCGAGTATCCCCCCGACAGCACTGATTCTCAGCGCAGAGATAATACTCAAGAAGGATAAAGAGGAAAATGTCTCTACAAGAATAGAGGGTTTCTTAAAGAAGAAATGGAAGAGTCAGCCTTCCTCAAAACCATCTGCTGGCTGCGTATTTAAAAATCCTCCTGGGTTATCTGCAGGGAAATTGATAGCCGATGCAGGGTGCAAAGGCATGTGCATCGGCGATGTTGAGGTAAGCAGCATTCATGCGAATTTCTTTGCAAATAAAGGAAAGGCAAAGGCCTCCGATTTTATCAAACTTATGGAGAATGTTGCTCACAGGGTTAAGGAAAAATTTGGTGTTATCCTCGAACCGGAGATAAGGATTGTGGGAAGAAACAAGAATGGTTACCGATAAACGAATAGGGGTCTTAATGGGCGGTTGGTCAGCAGAAAGGGAGGTTTCTCTAAGGAGTGGAAAGGCGATCAGTAACGCTCTTAGAGATTCAGGTTATGATGTTGCAGCAATAGACGCTGGGGCTGACCTTTGTGATACCCTTAAAAAAGAGGAAATAGAGATCGCATTCATAGCACTTCATGGAGGTCATGGAGAAAACGGAGCTGTGCAGGGAATGCTCGAAGTTCTCGGAATCCCTTACACAGGATCTGGAGTTCTTGCATCTGCCCTTGCAATGGATAAAGAGGCATCTAAAAAGATTTTCCTTTATCACAAAATTCCGGTTCCATCTTTTGTAGTAGTCCATAGAGAGACCATAGACTATATACTGCAAACTATTGATTTTCCAATGCCATGGGTCATTAAGCCCGTAACAGAGGGTTCAAGCATTGGAGTGAGTATAGTGCGAGAGGAGAAGCAGATCAAACCAGCCCTTGAAAAAGCCTTTTCCCTGAGCGAAAGGGTAATCATAGAGGAATATGTGGAAGGTAAAGAGGTACATATAGGAATACTTCATGACAGAGTTCTTGGAGGAGTTGAGGTAAGACCATCTCTTGAATTCTATAGTTATGAAGCCAAATATACAGCAGGGCTGACAGAGTATATACTTCCTCCGGAAATAAACGCTTTAGCCTATGAACGAGCAAAAGAAACTGCCCTTGCTGCCCACAGTGGCCTCGGCTGCAGAGGAGCTACAAGGGTTGACTTAAGGATCGATGAGAAAGGTAATCCTTATGTACTCGAGGTCAATACTATTCCAGGCATGACTGAAACAAGCCTTCTACCTAAGGTAGCCGGGCTTGTGGGTTTAGATTTTCACGGATTGATAGAGGAAATACTCAGAGGTGCTCTTGAAAAAAGCAAAGAAAAAGACAAATAAGAGAAGTATATTGATGAAGATCACTGCTTCGACATTGCTTATCTCTGCTCTTGCAATAGCCATATATGTTTCTCTCTTGACGATAAAAGCGGCATTCCCGATTAAAAGACTCGTTTTTATTGGCAACAAACATCTAACCGCTGATGAACTTAGGACACTTATAAACCTTCACGGAAATGATAGTCTCATAGCCCTTACAGGGAATGATGTAAGTCACAGATTGCTCAAGTCTCCCTGGATCAGATCTGTAAATGTGAGAAAACAGTTTCCAGAGACTTTATCATTATCGATAAATGAAGTAGTACCTTTTGCGCTTCTTGATATGAATGGTCATCTTTTTATTATAGATGAGAAAGGTAAACTCCTTGAGGAGCTTAAAAATAATCCGATCCCTTTCCTTCCTGTAATCACGGGCAACCCTTTTAAAGAGAAAGAGGGTTTTTCAGAGGCCATTAACCTTGCGAAGACGATGAATGACATGGGACTCGCTTCAGAAAGGGACCAAATTGAAATAGTTATATCAAAGCCTCAGGAACTAACTGCAATAATCGATGGGGTTGTCCTCAAAATAGGATCAGGGGAGTATAGGGCAAAACTTGAAAGGCTTCTTGACCTGGAGGAGGAGATAAAGAGGAAAAATATACCTATTGATTATATAGATTTGCGATTTGCAAATAGGGTAGTTCTAAAACCCATAAAAGAGGTAATTAATTGAAAAAGGACAACAGCATTATTGTTGGGCTTGATGTTGGAACTACAAAGGTCTGTGCCATTGTTGGAGAGGTAACAAATGGTGAATTAGAGATAATCGGAGTCGGTACATCTCCTTCAACAGGGCTCAGAAAAGGTGTAGTTGTAAATATAGAACCAACAGTAGAATCAATAAAAAAGGCAGTAAAAGAAGCAGAGTCTCTCACCGGAGTCCAGATACAAAAGGCTTATATTGGAATCACTGGTAATCATATAAAGGGCTTTAACAGCTACGGAGCTG
>Ga0187774_10000099_pt1 | contig 27304 bp, 23 predicted proteins | sample 0216_BV02_MP05_2_FD_133152 | JGI IMG/M metagenome (GOLD analysis project Ga0187774, IMG submission 133152) | Tropical peat soil microbial communities from peatlands in Department of Meta, Colombia - 0216_BV02_MP05_20_MG | ecosystem: Environmental > Terrestrial > Soil > Wetlands > Peat | place... | reverse complement strand
GAATTCGATTATCTGCTCGGCATCGCGGCGCTCGACTCCGGCGAGATCGAGCGAGCGATCTTCGCGCTCGAGCGCGTGCTCGCCGTGCAGCCCGACAACGCGCTGGCGCGCGCGGAAATCGCCCGCGCGTATTACCTGGCTGGTGAGCGCGATACAGCCCGACAGGAATTCGAGAACGTGAAGCACGAAAGGATTCCCGAGAAGGCGCGCGAGACCGTGGATCGCTACCTTTCGGCAATCGCGGCGTTAGAGGTCACACGCGTCCAGGCGTATATCGAGATGGGCATCGGCTCGGACAGTAACGTGAATGCCGCCACCGCCAGCTCGCAGATCGCCATTCCTTCCCTCGGCGGCGTGATCGCGACGCTCAATCCCGGGGCAACGCAGAATAGCGACCTGTTCACCGGCCTCGCGGGCGGCGTCAATTTCACGCACACGCTGAGCGACAGCTGGTCGGCCGTCGGCAGCGCGGCGGCGACGGGCAACTTCTATCGCGATGCCACCGACTTCAATCGGCTCACCCTCGACGGCAGCCTCGGCGCGCGCTGGGCAAGAGACGCGGACGCCGTCACGGTGGGCGCGCTCGCACAGGACTTCCGGCTGCAGAACGACCGCTACCGCGACGCCTGGGGCGGAGTCGCGCAGTGGCAGCACAGCTACGATGAGCGCCGCCAGATTACGGGCTACCTGCAGCACGCGCGCCTGCATTACCCCTCGCAGAGCGTACGCGACGCAGACCGGGACATTGCGGGTATCGGCTATGCGCAGGCTTTCGCCGGCGCCTACACGCCAGTGCTGTACGCGAGCGTGTACGCCGGACAGGAGAAGGAGCGGGACTCGCAGTTTCCCTGGCTCGGACACAAGCCCGCGGGCGTGCGGCTTGGCGGCCAGGCCACGCTCGGCAACGGCTGGTCCGCTTTTGGCTCACTCGCCTTCGAGCAGCGCCGCTACAACGGCGCGGATCCGACCTTTCTCGAGACGCGCCGCGACAACGAGCTCGACGTCGGCGCCGGAGTTGGCTACCTGATTCGCGCGGGCGTCACCCTCCTCGGCCAGGTCAGCCACGCCGACAGCGATTCCAACATCCAGCTCTACAAGTTCAGGCGCACGGTCGGACTGATATCGGTACGTTTTAACTATTAGCCCAACATTTCTGCAAGGGATTGTCAGGATTGGGCATTGCCAGCTAGCCCGGGCGCCCGGAGAGGTGTTTCGAAACCGGTTTGGTGGCAGGCTTCGCCCGTTGGAGTCGCACTAGGTAGTAGGGCGTTAGGAGATCGACGATGCGCAACGCTCACCCTTCTCGTCCGAAATTCGCGGCGCTGCTTGTGCTGCTGCTGACCGCGGCAGGTGCCGGCCAGGCCATGGCCAATGTGGGCCGGGTCGAGTTCGTCAGCGGCGATGTCACCGCCGTCTCGGCCACCGGCCAGAGTCATGCGCTGATGCGCGGCGAACAACTGTCGCAGGGCGACACCATCCACACCAACGCGGGGCGTGCGCAGATCCGCTTCGCCGACGGCGCCTACGTCTCGCTGCAACCTGGCACTGAGTTCGGCATCAAGGAATACAACTTCGACGGCAAAGCAGACGGCACCGAGCGGGGTTTCTTCGCGTTGCTGAAGGGCGCCATGCGTGCCGTCACCGGACTGATCGGCCACGTTGACCACAGCAAGTACCGCATCAGCACGCCGACGGCGACGGTCGGCATCCGCGGCACCGGCGGCCTGATCCAGGTGCTGAACGACGGCGCGACGCTCATAAGGGGCAGCAGCGGCATCTGGGTACTGTCGAGCCCCGCGGGATCGGTCGAAGTGCCGGCCGGCACGTCGGCGATCGCGCCTGCCAATCCCAACATCCCGCCGCACGAAACCAGCGAAGGCCCCAGCCTGCCGCCCCCGCCTCCCGTCGGCGGGCTAAACAACGATTTTCGGCAGGGCGACCAGGTCAAGCCCGACGGCACGCCGGCCAGTCTAAGCATTGCATCAATTACCCCGCCGCCCCCGCCGACGCAGTTGCCAAGCGGCAGGGGCTATGCCGCGGCCGTCGCGTTTAGCGACCCAAATATCGATTCCAACCTTCAAGGCGTCCTCTCGTCAGGATCACCCGCGACGGCGGTGTTTGATGCGACTGGCGCGCTGACGCACGTCAACTTCAAGGACCCGGCAATGCAAGCTGAGTCTGTCTTCAATCTCAACCCGGATGGTAAGCAGGTTCAGGGCGAGTCCGGAAACGATGGAATCATCGCCTGGGGTCGGTGGACTGGTGGTGTAAACATAAACTGTGGAGCCTCGGCGTGCCCCCTGCAGCCCACGTACACCGACAACCAAGGTCTGCACTACGTGGTTGGCCTGCCGACTCCGGTTTTACCGACAACCGGCACGGCGACATACACCTTGACTGGCGCTACCAGCCCAACCTATGTCGACGGCCATACCTCGCCGGGGACCTTCACAGGCACGCTTGACGTCGGATTTACCGCCGCCGGAGCTAACGTCGGTATGAACTTTAATGTAGCGATGCCGGACGCTAGCTATGCGCTCACAGGAAACACCACGACGACTTCCAGTCAGTTCGGCGCAGGGACCGATCTGAAGACACTTTCTGTGACCGGCGGCAATTGCGCGTCCGGTGGCTGCAGTTCGAACGTGCAAGGCTTCTTTGCTGGACCTACCGCGGAACGCGCCGGCGTTGCGTATCAAATTACCGACGGGTCCACCCAACAACAAATACTTGGAGCCGCGGCGTTCAAGAAGTAGGAGGCGCATCAGCTGACGACTTCTCGTGGCCGAGCGAGACTTGCGCCAGTCGTCCGACAGCGTATTCGCGCCAAGTAGTGCCACGTTCCCTTCCCCGGATATCAGTACAATTCTCCCATTGGGGAGGCCTGCACGCCGAGGGCTGTCGTGTGCGAGGGGGGAGATGCATGACAAATCGAATTCTGCGTTCGGTCTGCGCTGCGGCGCTCTTTGGGGTCGCGCTTTGCGCATCGGCCGCCTCGCCGGTGCCCGGCGTGACCGCGACGACGATCGTGATCGGTCAGTCGGCGCCGCTTTCCGGCAGCAACCGAGAGCTCGGCGACGATATCCGCGACGGCGTGCTCGCCTACTTCAAGAAGGTGAACGACCGCGGCGGAATCTACGGCCGCCGCCTGGAGCTCGCGACGCTGGACGACGCCAACGACACCAAGCGCGCCGCGGCCAACACGCAGAAGCTGATCGAGGAGTTGCAGGTCTTCGCCCTGTACGGCTACGCGAGCGCTACGCTCTCCGGCCCGGCGCTACCCTTCGTGGAGAAGTTCAAGGTGCCGTTTATAGGGCCCTTTACCGGCGCTGCGCCGATGCGGGCGTTCAACAAGTATGTCTACAACATCCGCGCAAGTTACGGCGACGAGCTCGAGAAGATCGTCGAACATTACTCGCTGTTCGGCATCAAGCGATTCTCGATCGTGCACTACGACGACCCGATCGGGAACGCCAACTACGACGTCGTCGTACGCGCGCTCAAGTTACGCGGCCTGGAGCCCGTGTCGGTGGCCTCGTTCAAGGATCGCGTCCATCCGGACATTGCCGGAGGCGTGAAGGTCGTGCTCAAGGGCAACCCCGACGTCATAATCTTCACCACGCTGTACAAGACGACGGCGGACTTCATCAAGGCTGCGCTGCGCGCCGGCTCGACCGCGCAGATGATCAGCAATTCGTTTCCCGGGGCGAGCCCGCTGGCACAGGAGCTCGGCGCAGAAGGGGTAGGCGTCGCGATCTCGCAGGTTGTTCCGCCTCCGTCGGAAGCATCCGTGCCGGTGGTCGCCGAGTACCGCGAGGCGGCCGAGAAGCTGCTCGGCAGGAAGGACTTCTCGTTCACCTCGCTCGAGGCCTACATCGGCGCCAAGGTCATGGTGGAAGCGATTCGCCGAGCGGGCCCCAAAATCACCCGTGAGTCCTTCATGCAGGCGCTCGATTCGATGTCGGACTACGACGCCGGCGGCTACTACCTGAGGTTCTCGCCAACGAACCACAACGGCAGCTCGTTCGTCGAGCTGACCATCATTGGCAAGGACCTGCATTTCAAGTACTGAGTCGGGCGGAAACCTACTTGCGCCGCCAGGCCGTGCCGGACGGGCCGTCCTCGAGCACGATGCCGGCTTCCTCCAGCGCCCTGCGCTCCGCATCCGCGGCTGCGTAGTCCTTGCGTCGCTTCATTTCGGCGCGGCGTGCGATACGGCGCGCGATCTCCGTATCGTCCATCGCGGCGCCCGGTCCGCCCTGCAAGAAGGCGTGCGCGTTGCGCTGCAATATGCCCAATATCCCTGCCAGCGCACGCAGTTGCGGGCCAAGCTCTGCGCGCCCCCGATTGATCTCGTTCGCAAGATCGAACAGGACCGCGATCGCCTCGGGCGTGCCGAAATCGTCGTCCATCGCCTGGCGGAAGCGCAGCGCATGCGGCTCGCTCCAGTCCGGCGCAACAGCGGAAGGTGGCACGCCCTTGAGCGCCGTATAGAGGCGCGTGAGAGCACTCTTCGCGTCCTGCATATGAACATCGGAGTAGTTCAGCTCGCTTCGATAGTGCGCTCTCAGGATGAAGAAGCGCACGACCTCAGGATCGAACTGCTTCAGGATGTCGCGGATCGTGGAGAAGTTGCCGAGCGATTTCGACATCTTCTCTTCGTCCTTTTGCACGAAGCCGTTGTGCATCCAGTAATTGACGAACTTGACGCCGCTCGCGCCCTCGGACTGCGCAATCTCGTTTTCGTGGTGCGGAAACTGCAGATCCTGGCCCCCGCCATGGATGTCGAAGTGCCGGCCGAGCAGCGCGCAGCTCATCGCCGAGCACTCGATGTGCCATCCAGGCCGCCCCGCGCCCCAGGGAGAATCCCATTTCGGCTCGTCCGGCTTGGAGAGCTTCCACAGAACGAAATCGAGCGGGTCCTGCTTGGAGGCGTCTACTTCGACGCGCTCGCCGGCACGCAGCTCGTTCAGCGACTTGCCGGAGAGCATCCCGTAGCCTGGAAATCTGCGTACTGCGAAATTGACGTCTCCGCTCGCGGATCGGTAGGCGAGGCCGCGCCGCTCCAGCTCGTCGATCATGCCGATCATCTGTGGCACGAACTGCGTTGCGCGCGGCTCGTGATCGGGCGGCTCGACCCCGAGCGCGGCGGCATCCTCCTCCATATAGCGGGTGAAGCGCGCGGTCAGCTCGCCGATCGCCTCGCCGCTCTCGGTAGCGCGCCGAATGATCTTGTCGTCGATATCCGTGATATTGCGTACGTAGGTCACGCGATAGCCGCTTGCGCGCAACCACCGGCGCACGACATCGAACACCACCATGACGCGCGCGTGACCCAGATGACACAGGTCGTAGACCGTCATGCCACACACGTACATGCGCACCTCGCCCGGACGCAGGGGAGCGAACTCCTGTTTCCTTCTACCGAGCGAGTTGTAAATTTGCAGCATATGCAGACTTCGCGGGTGGCCCGGTCTTGGGGTCAGAAGAACGCTCGCCGACGTTGTCGGCGGACGGACCTTGCTCTAGAATTGATGGTGTCGTAGGCCTTTGAAAAGTATAACACAATCACCACCACGGACCGATGAACCTCATTAAGATCTGGACCCCACTCGTGATGCTTTCGGCCACTGCCGTATCGCCGGGCGCGATCGGCGCCGACGTGCAAGTCGACGTAAAGACCAATCTCGGAACAATTCGCCTTGAGCTGTACCCCGCGAAGACGCCGCTGACCGTGCAGAACTTTCTGCACTATGTGCGCGATGGCCACTATGACGGCACGATCTTCCACCGGGTGATCGACGGCTTCATGATCCAGGGTGGAGGATTCGACCAGCAGTTCCGCCAGAAACCGACCGGCAAGCCAATCCGTAACGAGGCACAGGCGGGCATCAAGGCTGGTCTGAAGAACGTCGCCGGGACGGTCGCTATGGCGCGCACGTCGAATCCGGACTCGGCGACGGCCCAGTTCTTCATCAACGTCGCCGACAATGCGTTCCTCGATTGGGGCGACCCGCGTGGCGACGGCCACGGCTACGCGGTGTTCGGCAGGGTTGTGACCGGCATGGACACGGTCATGAAGATCGCGAAAACCCCCACCGGATCGGGCGGCCCGTTTCCGCGCGACGTGCCGCGACAAGCGGTGGTCATCGAGTCGATGGCGGTGGTCGCCGGAAAATAGTGGCGCGGGTCCTATTCGCATCGGACTTGCACCTTGCGACGGCGCGGCCCGCCGCGGTCGATCGATTCCTGCGCTTCGTTGCCGAAGACGCAGCGCGTGCAGATGCGCTCTACGTGTTGGGCGATCTGTTCGAGTACTGGATCGGCGACGACGAGCTGAGCGCGCCGGACGGCGACCCGCTTGCCAAGCAGGTCGCCGCCACGTTTCGCGCGCTGACCCGGGGCGGCGTCCCGCTGTACTTCATGCACGGCAACCGCGACTTTCTGGTCGGCGAGGCGTTCGCCCGGGATTGCGGCGCGAACCTGCTCGCCGATCCCGCCGTGCGGGAGGTGGAGGGCGTCGCCACGCTGCTCATGCACGGCGACACGCTATGCACCGACGACCGCGACTACATGGCCTGGCGCGCGACGGCCAGGTCGGAAGCCTGGCAGCGCGAGCTTCTCGCCGCGCCGCTTGCCCTGCGTCGCGAGCGCGCCCGTGCGTTGCGCGAGCAAAGCGAGACGAGCAAGAAGGGAAAGACCGCTGAGATCATGGACGTCAACGCAGGCGCGGTGCGCGAGGCGTTCGAGCGGCATCGGGTGAGTCGCATGATCCACGGCCATACGCACCGTCCGGGGCACCACCTGCTCGAGATCGGCGGCCGGACGTGCGAGCGCTGGGTATTGCCCGACTGGTACGAGCACGACGGCTACCTGCTCGTCGAGGACGGTGCTGCGCGGCTCGTCTACTTCTAGATCAGCGACAGGCCGCGCTCCAGGTCCGAACGCAGGTCGCCCACCGCCTCGAGCCCGACCGCGACCCTAAGCAGGCCCTCCCCGATTCCCGCCGCCGCGCGAGCTTCCGCGGAGATGCGCCCGTGCGTGGTGCTGGCCGGATGCGTGATGGTCGTCTTCGTGTCGCCGAGGTTTCCGGTAATCGATATCAGGCGGGTCGAGTCGATCACCTTCCACGCCGCGCTGCGCCCGCCCTTGACCTCGACCGAAACCACCGCCCCACCGCTGCGTTGCTGGCGGCTCGCCAGCTCGTGCTGCGGGTGCGATTGCAGCCCCGGATAGTGCACGCGCGCCACGCGCGGGTGCGCCTCCAGCCAGCGCGCCAGCTCGAGGGCGTTCGCCGACTGGGCGAACATGCGCAGCTGGAGCGTCTCCAGCCCCTTGAGAATCACCCAGGCGTTGAAAGGCGACAAGCTCGGCCCAGCGGTGCGCAGGAAGCCGAAGATGCCCTCCATCACGAGTTTGCGCGGACCGACAATCGCTCCGCCGATCACCCTGCCCTGACCGTCGAGGTACTTGGTCGCCGAATGAACAACGAGATCTGCGCCAAGTGCCAGCGGTCTTTGCAAGGCGGGCGTGCAAAAGCTGTTGTCCACCGCCAGCAGCGCGCCGGCGCGGTGCGCGACTGCGGCAATCGCCGCAATGTCGGACACTTCGGTAAGAGGATTCGATGGCGTCTCGAGAAAGAACAGCTTGGTAGTCGGACGCGACGCGCGCTCCCACTCGCCCACGTCGGTCGGGGATACGAACGTCGTCTCCACGCCGAAGCGCGCCAGGATTCCAGAATAGAGCTGCACGGTGGCGCCGAACACGGCGCGAGAGCAGACCACGTGATCGCCCGCCTTGAGCAACGCCATCGACAACGCGAGGATCGCCGCCATGCCGGAACCCGTCGCAACGCAGGCCTCCGCCCCTTCCAGCGCGGCCAGGCGATCCTGCAGCATGCTCACGGTCGGATTCGTGAAGCGCGAGTAGACGAAACCTTCCTCGCCGCCCGTGAAACGCGCTGCGGCCTGCTGGGCGCTGTCGAACACGAAGCTCGAGGTGAGGAACAAGGCCTCGGAATGCTCACGGAAATCGCTGCGCACCTGACCGGCGCGCACGCCCAGAGTCGCAAGCTCGAATGATTCGCTCATCGCATCACATCCTTTGCTTGCGGGCACAAAAAAACCCGGCTGCGCGGACCGGGTTTGCGGCACGCTTTAGCAGCATTTTTAATGCGCCCGCAAGCTGTGGTTTCAAATCGGCGCAGCAGGAATTCTAGCCTCGCCCAGCGCGCGGGTAAAGGCCCCCGGCCGGGCGTGTCCTCAGTCGGAGGTCACCAGGTTCAGGTCCAGCTGTGCGCCGTCCGACTCGTCCCCGGAATCGCGCGCCGCGTCGCGCCGCGACTCGATGGCGCGCAAGTAGTCGCTCGTGACGTCGCCCGTGATGTAGCGCCCGTCAAAGCACGACGTCTCGAAAGTCGCGAGCTTGGGGTTGACGCGCCGCACGGCGTCCTCCAGCTCCGCCAAATCCTGGTAGACGAGTGCGTCCGCGCCAATCTCGCGCGCCACTTCTTCTTCGCTGCGGTGCGCGGCGATCAGCTCGGCGCGCGTCGGCATGTCGATGCCATAAACATTCGGGAAGCGTACCGGAGGGGCGGCCGAAGCGAAGAACACCTTACGCGCGCCGGATTCGCGCGCCATCTGAACGATCTCCTGGCTAGTCGTGCCGCGCACGATCGAATCGTCGACCAGCAGCACGTTTTTGCCGCGGAACTCCATCCCGATCGCGTTCAGCTTCTGGCGAACCGAACGCCGCCGCACGGCCTGGCCAGGCATGATGAACGTGCGGCCGATGTACCGGTTCTTGACGAAGCCTTCGCGATAAGGAACGCCCAGGCCGAGCGCAAGTTGCAGTGCCGAAGGCCGGCTCGAGTCCGGGATCGGGATTACGACATCGATGTCGAGATGGTGGTATTGGCGGCGGATCTTTTCGGCCAGCTTCTCGCCCATGTTCAGGCGCGCTTCGTAGACCGAGGCGCCATCGATGAGCGAGTCGGGACGCGCAAGGTACACGTACTCGAAGATACAGGGATTCAGGCGTGCCTTCGGCGCGCACTGCTGGCTGTAGAAGTTGCCGTCCTCGTCAATCAGCACCGCCTCGCCGGGGGCCACATCGCGCAGCACGCGGAAGCCTAGGGCGTCAACAGCCACCGATTCCGATGCGACCATGTACTCGGTGCCGAGCGCGGTCTCGCTGAAGCCGATCACAGCCGGCCGGATGCCATACGGATCGCGGAACGCGAGCACTCCGTAACCCGCGATCATCGCGATCACGGCGTACGCGCCGCGGCACCGGCGGTGGACATTCGAAACCGCGGTGAAAATCGTCTGCGGGTCGAGCCTCAATCGAACCGACGTGCTCTCCAGCTCGTGCGCCAAAACGTTCAGCAGCACTTCCGAGTCGGAGTTCGTATTGATGTGCCGCAGGTCCTGGCGGAACATCTCGTCCTTGAGCTGATCAGCATTCGTGAGGTTGCCGTTGTGGCCGAGCACGATTCCGAACGGCGAGTTGACGTAGAACGGCTGTGCCTCGGCGGTATTGAACGCAGAACCGGCGGTTGGATAGCGGCAATGCGCAATACCGATGTTGCCCGGCAGGGAGCGCATGTTTCGAGTGCGGAACACATCGCGCACCATGCCGCTGCCCTTCTGCATGTGGAACGTCTTGTGCGCGCTGGTGACGATGCCGGCCGCATCCTGGCCGCGGTGCTGCAGGAGCAGCAGCCCGTCGTAGAGCAGCTGGTTTACCGCCGTGCGCGCAACGATTCCGAGAATTCCACACATAGGAGAGCTGCCTGCCCGTCGTCAGGGCTCAATCATATCGCAGGCGTGACGCCAAGGCCCGGGGCAGCCAGGGTTCAAGCATTTGCGCGGTGCGTGCGAGAGGCGGCCCGATAAACGAAGCGCGCCACGCCGGCTGGCGCGGCAGCGCCGTCAAGCCGGCAAGAACCGCAAAAGCCACCGCAATCAGCACGCCGCGCGCCATGCCGAACAGCGCGCCCAAAAAGCGGTCGAGCCCCTCCAGGCCGGCGGTCTTGACGAGTCTTGACACGAACGATCCGACCAGCGCCGCGAGCGCGAGCACGACAATGAATACGCCGATGAATGCCAGCAGCATGCGCAGTTCGGCAGACGGGATCGCACGCGGCAGCGCCTCTCCCAGCGGCACGCCGAGAATGTTCGCCGCCACGAATGCGAGAACCCAGCCGCCAACGGAGATGACCTCGCGCACCAGTCCGCGCCAGATCCCCCACGCCACCGACACGGCCATGACGCCGAGCGCGGCGTAGTCCAGCCAGGTCATCCGGACTTCGTGGCGACGTTGCCGGGCTTGAGGCCCAGGCTCTTCAGCTTCTGTGCCGCCTTGTCCGCGGCTTCACGGCTCGTGAACGGGCCGACACGCACGCGTGTGACCTGACCGCCCGCCGTCGCGATCGGCTCGGTGTAATACGGAAGCTTCGCCGCAGCGAGGCGTTGCGTGAGCTCCTTGACCTTGTCGCGGCTGGATAGCGCGGCAACCGGCACGACGTACTCGACGTCCGCCAATGCCGCTTCCGCCCGCTCGCGCTCGGTTTCCGCGGGGGTCTTCCTGCTCGCTGTAGCGTGCGGCTCCGCCGCGGCGGAGGGTTTGGCGGTAGGCTTCGCCGCGGGCGCGGGTTTGGCCACTTCGGCCGGCGGTTTCTGGGCTTCGACTGCCGGCGCGGGAGCGGGCTTCGGCGGCACCGGGGGCGCGAACGGGGTATCTTCGCTCGGAATGCGGACACTTACCGGCGCGCTGCTCTGCCCAGGCTCGGTATCGAACACCATCGGCAGCACGATGACCGCCAGAAGAACGAGCGCGATCGCGCCGACGAGTCGCCTGCGGCCGCGGCGCTTCAGCGTGTTGACATCGGGCGTCTCAGTCATGACCGCCCGCTCCGCCGCGTTCCGCCTCTAGATACGCCATCACATTGCCGACTGTCACAAACGATCCAAACACGACGATTTTATCATCCTGCTGTGCGCGTTCCCGCGCTGCGATGAATGCGTCGACCGGCGAGGCATACTCGCTCACTGCGCCCTCCACGCCGGCTACACGCAGGGTCGCAGCCAACTCGCCGCTCGCGCAGCCGCGCGGACCCGGGAGACTCGACAGATGCCAGCGCGTGATGCGCGGTGCGGCCTCGTGCACGACTGCGGGGATGTCCTTGTCCCGCATCATGCCCAACACGGCTATGATTTGCGGCGCGTAGCCGCTGGCGCCCAAGTTCGCCGCAAGCGTGCGGGCGGCCTCGGGATTGTGCGCGACGTCCAGGATGACCTGCGGCCGGCCGGGAAGCGTCTGAAAGCGGCCCGGAAGCGTGGTGCGCGCAAGTCCTTCGCGTACCGCCTGCATTCCGAGCGGGACCCGGTCGCGTAGCGTGCCGAGGGCGCACAGGGCGGCCGCAGCATTGCGCAGTTGCACTGCGCCGCGCAACGCCGGATGTGCGAGACCCGAACGCGCTCCACCGTGCCCCCAGTAGCGCCACTGGCCGTTCTCGCTCGCGTAGCCGAAGTCGCGCCCGATCAGAAGTGCCTGCGCGCCAATGCTCGCCGCATGCTCCAGAACCGACGCGGGCGGAGATCGATCGGCGATCACCGCAGGGCGGCCGGGGCGAAAGATGCCCGCCTTTTCACGCCCGATCAACTCACGCGTTGAACCCAGATACTCGACGTGGTCGATGCCGATGCTGGTCAGCACGGCGCAGTCGGCGTCAATCGCGTTCACTGCGTCCAGGCGACCACCCAGGCCGACCTCGAGCACGAGTGCGTCCAAGCCGGCGCGCGCAAATAGCCATGTCGCGGCGAGCGTGCCAAACTCGAAATAGGTGAGCGGTGTGGCGCCGCGCGCCCGCTCCACTTCGGCAAACGCTGCGCACAACTGTTCGTCACTTGCCTCGCCGCCGTCCAGGCGCACGCGCTCGTTGTAGCGCACCAGATGCGGCGACGTATAGAGACCCACGCGGTAACCGCCAGCACGCAGCATCGCCTCGAGCATCGCGCACACCGAGCCCTTGCCGTTGGTGCCCGTGACGGTCACCACCGGGCACTCGGGTCGGGCATCAAGCCGTTCAAGAACCGGCAGCACTCGCTCGAGTCCGAGCGCAATCGACTGCGGATGCAAGCGCTCGATGTACTCGAGCCAGCCGGAAAGGGTACTCAGCTACTCTGCTCCGCGGGCAGGTCCTGCAGCATCGACAGCAGCGCGGCGAGCTTGTCGCGCATCTGGCGTCGATCCACGATCATATCGATCGCGCCTTTCTCCAGTAAAAACTCGGCCCGCTGGAAGCCCTCGGGGAGCTTCTGGCGCACGGTTTGCTCTATGACGCGCGGCCCCGCAAAGCCGATCAACGCCTTGGGCTCGGCGAGGACGACATCGCCGATCATCGCGAAACTCGCCGAAACCCCGCCCATGGTCGGATCGGTCAGTATCGAGATGAACGGCAGCCTGCGCTCCGCGAGTTCGGCCACCGCGGCGGTCGTCTTGGCCATTTGCGCCAGCGACAGCAGCCCTTCCTGCATGCGCGCGCCGCCGGACGCGCACACGCACACGAATGGAAGCTTCTGCTCGATCGCAACGCGCACGCCGCGCACGAAGCGCTCGCCGACCACCGAGCCCATCGACCCGCCCATGAATTCGAATTCGAACGCTGCGCAAACCACGCCGATCGAGTTGATCGCGCCCTGCATCGTCACCAGCGCGTCGGTTTCGCCCGTCTGTTCCTGGGCCTCCGAGAGTCGTTCCGGATAGCGGCGCGAATCCTTGAACTTGAGGCTGTCGACCGGCAACACGTCCGCTCCGATCTCGAAGCGGCCATCGGCGTCGAGCAAGGCGTCCAGCCGCGCGCGCGCGCCCAAGCGCTGGTGAAAGCCGCACTTCGGGCATACGTTCAGGTTCTTTTCGAGGTCCGTGCTATAGAGCACGGCATCGCATTCCGGGCACTTTGTCCACAGACCCTCGGGCACCGTCTTGCGCCCACCGCCCGCGGTGCGCTGGATCTTCGGCGGAAGGAGTTTCTGCAGCCAGCTCATGGACGTCGGTCGAGCGCGCTGCGGATCGGGCGTAACAGGTCTTTGACCCGCGCGACCGCGTTCGCGGGGCCCGCCGCCTCGATTTCCTGGATGATCCGGCTGCCGATCACCACGGCGTCCGCAACTTCTGCCACACGACGCGCCGATTCCGCATCGCGAATCCCGAAGCCGACGCCGATCGGCAGCGTCGTTGCGGCCCGAATCGCGGGCAAGTGCGAGGCAACGTCGTTCATGTCCAGATGCCCCGCGCCGGTAACGCCCTTGAGCGACACGTAATAGAGATAGCCGGTTCCTATGCGCGCCACTTCCTTGATTCGCGCCGCGGTGGACGTCGGCGCAAGCAGGAAAATCACGTCCAAACCGCCGCGCCTGGCGAGCTCGGCGAACTGCGCGGCTTCCTCCGGCGGGCAATCGACGACGATCACGCCGTCGACGCCGGCGGATGCCGCCTGCGCCATGAAGGTCTCCGCCCCCATCGCCTCCACCGGGTTCGCGTACCCCATCAGGACGACCGGCGTCTCGGTGTCTCGGGTGCGGAATTCCCGCACCATCTCGATGACGTCGGAAAGTCCGACGCGATTCGCTAGCGCGCGCTCAGACGAGCGCTGGATGACTGGACCGTCTGCCATCGGATCTGAGAACGGCACGCCCAGCTCGAGGATGTCCGCCCCGGCTTCGACCAGCGCGTGCAGCAGCGGCACGGTGAGTGACGGCGCCGGATCGCCCGCCGTGATGTACGGGATCAATGCCTTGCGCCCAGCCTTGCCGAGCGCCTCGAAGCGCGATCGTATGCGCGACATCGTCAGAACTGGATTCCGGAGCGCTCGGCCACGGTGTGCATATCCTTATCGCCGCGCCCGGACAGGTTCACGAGCAAAATCGCGTCCTTGGGCAGATCGGGGGCGATTTTCGCAGCGTAGGCCACCGCGTGGCTCGACTCGAGTGCCGGAATAATTCCCTCCAAGCGGCACAACTCGTGAAACGCTCGCAGCGCCTCGTCGTCCGTCACCGCCACGTATTCTGCGCGGCCGCTGTCCTTCAGCCACGCATGTTCCGGGCCGACGCCCGGATAGTCCAGGCCGGCCGAAATCGAGTGTGTCTCCATGATCTGACCATCGGCGTTCTGCAGAAGGTAAGTGCGATTGCCGTGCAGCACACCCGGTCGTCCGGCGACGAGCGATGCCGCATGCTTGCCGGTTGCCAACCCCTCGCCGGCGGCCTCGACCCCGATCAGCCGCACCTTGTCCATGCCGAGGTAGGCGTGGAAGATCCCAATCGCGTTCGATCCGCCACCGACGCAGGCGATCACCGCGTCCGGATGCCTGCCAGCCATCTCGGGCACTTGCTGCAGGCATTCATTTCCGATCACGGCCTGAAAATCGCGCACCATCATCGGATAGGGATGCGGGCCGGCGACCGTTCCAATGATATAGAAGGTGTTCTCGACGTTCGTCACCCAATCGCGCATCGCCTCGTTCAGCGCGTCCTTCAGCGTCTTCGAGCCCGACTCCACCGGCACTACGCTCGCCCCGAGAAGCTTCATGCGATAGACGTTGGCCGCCTGGCGCTTGACGTCCTCCGATCCCATGTACACGACGCATTGCATGCCGTAGCGCGCCGCGACCGTCGCCGCGGCCACGCCGTGCTGCCCCGCCCCCGTCTCCGCGATCACGCGCGGTTTGCCCATGCGCCGTGCCAGCAGCGCCTGGCCCACGGTGTTGTTGATCTTGTGCGCTCCGGTGTGATTCAGGTCTTCGCGCTTGAGGAAGATCTGCGCGCCGCCGTACTTCTGCGATAGGCGCTTCGCGTGGTACACGGGGCTCGGGCGGCCGACATAGTGTTTCAGCTCGTAGCGCAACTCCGCCTGAAATTCGGGGTCGGCGCGCGAGCACTCGTACGCCGCGCGCAGTTCGTCGAGCGCGTGCATGAGCGTCTCTGCAACATAAACGCCGCCATAGGGGCCAAAGTGTCCCCGGGCGTCCGGTAACTCAACCATCTGCATTTCTGACCTCTTCGATGAACGCGGCGATCTTGCCGGCGTCCTTGATTCCCTTGGCCGATTCGACGCCGCTCGAAACATCTACGCCCCACGGACGCACAATGCGAATTGCGTCGCCGACATTGTCGCAGGTGAGTCCCCCCGAGAGGACCAGCGGCAGGGGTCGCTGCCTTGGCACGACCGACCAATCGAAGCTCGTCCCGGTGCCCCCGTAAGCCTCGACGTAGGCGTCTGCGAGCCAGCCGCTCGCGCCGCCGTAGGGGCGCAAGTATTCTAGCAAATCGACGCCTTGCCTCACCCGGCAAGCCTTGAGGTAGGGCACCCCGAAGCGCTCGCAGAATTCAGGGGGCTCTTCGCCGTGGAATTGTAGGGCGTCTGGCCGCAACGTATCGAGCACACGTTGCACCTCATCGACGGACGGATTGACGAACAGCGCAACGGCGGTGACGAAGGGTGGCAGCGACCGGCGCAGCGCACGTGCCTGTTCCAGGCCCACGAATCGCGGGCTCGGCCGATAGAACACCAGCCCAATCGCGTCGGCGCCGGCTCGCGCGGCCGCTTGCGCGTCGGGGACTCGCGTAATGCCGCAGATCTTCACTCTGGTACGCATCACTCAGTACCAAAGCGGCAAGGTCGCGTGTTCGCTGCGCTCAACATCCAGCCCCCACGCGGGCGCATAGTCGATTGCCTCGAGGTACAGGCCCTCGGCGGCGAACGTCGGCGCCGCGCGCGCCCGGTCGCGCGACTCGAGAACATCGCGCACCCATGCGGCCGGGTGCTTGCCCTTGCCTACATAGACGAGGCTGCCCACGAGGTTGCGCACCATGTGGTGCAGGAACGCATTCGCGCTGATGACGAAATCGATGCGCTCGCCGCGACGCTCGATGTCAAGCCGATGCACGCTGCGGCGTGGCGACTTCGCTTGGCATTCAGAGGACCTGAAGGCCGAGAAGTCGTGCTCGCCCAGCAGCAGCGCAGCGGCCTCGCGCATCGCGAAGGCATCGAGCGGCAGATGAAACCAGCCGACGTAGGCCGCGGCGAGCGCAGGGCGCACCGGTCTGTTCAGCAGCACGTAGCGGTACGTGCGTGACTGCGCGCTATAGCGTGCGTGGAAGCTCGCGGGCACAGGCCTGGCCCACCGTACGGCGACCGACCCCGGGAGCACCGCGTTGACTCCCCGCACCCAGGCCGCGAGCGGACGTTCGGCTGAAGTATCGAAATGCACCACCTGCTCGCGCGCGTGAACGCCGCGATCGGTGCGCCCGCCGCAGGTTACGCCGACGGGCTCCGCGGCGATCGTCGTCAGAGCAGCTTCCAGTGCGTCCTGCACGGTGCCGCCGCCCGGCTGAGTCTGCCAGCCCAGAAAGCGGCTCCCGTCATATTCGAGGCCGAGCGCGATTTTCATCCCGGAAAAAGTTTAGCCACGGAGCCCGCAGTTGTCGCGGCCGGTCCGTGGCTACGTGTGATTTTCGACGTCAGCCGAGGCTGGAGAGCATCTGCTGCGCCTGGCCTTTCTGCGCGGCGTCGCCTTCCTTCAATACCTCGTTAAGCAGCTCGCGGGCACCGTCCTTGTCCCCCATGTCCTCATAGGCCTTCGCCAAGTCGAGCTTCGTGGCGACCTCCTGCCACTTCGGATCGGTTTGCGTCGCAGGCGCCACGGACTCGCCAGCGCCCCCGAGATCCAGGCTGATGGAGGACAGGTCGATCGGCGCCTGTGCGGCGCCAGAAACTGATGCTTGCTTTGGTGCCTCGCTATCGAGATTGAGATCGAAATCGATGCTGCCGGCCTTGTCGGCCGCCTGACCCTTTGCGGCGGGCTGCTCCACGGCCTGAGTCACGGCTGGAAGCTCGAAGTCCAGGCCAACATCAGGCGGCATGGTCTTGTCGCCTCCCCCCAGATCGAAATCGAGCCCCCCGCTCGCGGTCCGCTCTTCCTCCTTGTCCATCTTCATCTTCAGCGTCCCGCCTGCCGAAAACGCGCTCTGCTCCGCAGGCAGTGCTTCGTGCGTTCCGGTATCCAAATCGAAGTCCACATCCGCCTTTGCGGCCTCGTTACTCTGAGCGGAGTCGAGATCGAAGTCGAGCGTCGGCGCCGCAGCGGGCGTCGGCCGCAAGGAGGTGTCCGTCTGCGCGGTTTCGGCAGCGCCGCCACCGTACAGGCCGTTCTGGGGATCGATCGAGCGACCGAGCGCGGCCGCCTTCTCCCAATCCGCGCCAGTGCCGCTCGTAAGTCCTTTCAGTTTGAGCGCAGTCTGCTCGAAAGCGTTCGTATCACGGCGCCCGGAATAGATCTCAAGCAGCTTGGCGTGCACGGCTACGCGGTTGGGATCCTTTTGCAGCGCTTCCTTGAGGATCTCCTCCGCTTGTGCGTCGCGCCCGTAGGCCATGTAGACGTCCGCCTCGGCGATCGGGTCGACCTCGTCGGCGCCCAATTCGCCAACGCCCGCCTGGCTCACCGAGACCTGTGACGGGATGCCCCCCGGCTGCTGTTCCGGGCCGCCCGGTGCCGCGCCCCCTTCGGGCCCCCCGGAACCGCCAGCCGCTACACTTTCCTGAAAGCTGGTGCGCGTTGACTTCTTGCGCTGCCATGCCCACGCGCCATACCCGAGCAGCAGGGCTACGACCGCACCTATGCCGCCCAGCGCAACCGGATTCTCCAGCACTTCATCGACTAGGCTAGGTTCCGGCGGTGGGGGCGGCGGCGCGACCTTCTTTGACTGCGGCTTGGGCTTCTGTGCCTCTGGGGGAGGAGCCGGGCGTGTGGGCGGCTGCGGCAGCGACGGCGCTGGCTGCGCGCCCTGCTGAGACGGTTGCGGCGCGGCTTGAGGGGCTTGCTGCGGCGGTGGGGGTTGGGGGGATTGCTGCTGCGCCGGTGCGGGCGTCGGGGCGGGACCTTGTTGCGCTGCCGCTTGCTTACGCAGTTCGGCCAGTTGCTCGTTCCTGACTTCAAGCAACTTCTGCAGATCGGACACATTTTTCTCGAGCTCGTGCACGCGCGATTGAGCCTCCGCCAACGCGCGCTCACGCGCAACCGCGTCGTCGCCGCGAGCTGCGAGGTTCGCGGCAGAACCCGCCTTTCCTGGCTCCGCCTTCGAAAGCTTGAGCTGATCCTGCGTCGCCTGCGGCGTCGGCTCGGCCGGCTTCTCGGTGATGTGGCCCGCAGCCGTCTGCTGTCCGGTCGATTCACCCTTCGCCAGCTGCGCGGCTGCGGCGGCGGCGGCGAGCTTGCGCCGATATTCGGCGAATTCGGCCATATTCGCGCGAACCTGCTCGCGCGCCTCTTCCGGATCCACTGCGGAAGCCTCGTCCTGGCCGGGGATCTTCAATATGCCGCCCGCCTTGACTAGGTTGACGTTGTCGCGAATGAATGCCTCTCGGTTAGCGCGGAACAACGCGATCAGCATCTGGTTATAGGTCACGCCCTTCAACATGTAGCGGTGCGCGATCTCGCCGAGCGTGTCACCCTTTTTGACCTCGTAGGTCTGCTCCTTCGCGGGCTCCTTGAGCGGCTCCTTCACCTCTTCCTGCGCAGGCGCCTTCGCGGGCTCCTTGATCGGCTCCGTCACTTCTTCCTTCGCGGGCGTCGGCGGCTGCGCAGTCGCCGCCGGCTCCGGCGCCGGCGCGATAGGCTTTTCCTCAACCGGCTGAGGCGCCGGCGCGGCCTGCTGCGTCGGACCCTGCGTGGGAAGCGAAACAGGCGGCGCCGGTGGTGGCGCAGCGGCGATCGGCTGCGGCCCCTTGTACTCCGCAGGATCCAGCAGGAAGGTGTACTCGCGCATCAGCTTGCCGCTCGACCACTGCAATTCCACCAGAATGTCGAGGAACGGCTCGTTTACTGGTTGCGTGGTGCGCAGGCGCAGCACGGCCTTGCCGTCAGCGCGCTCCACATCGAGCTTCATTCCAAGTAGCACGGGGTTGTATTCGATCCCCGCTTTCGCGAATGCGTCCTGCGACGCGACGTGCGCATTCAGGGAGTCGAGTTCTTCGCCCTGCTCCGAAACTACGGCGATCTCGGCGTTGAGCGGCTGCCCGAGAGCGGAGAGAACGGTGAGCTTGCCCAATCCGACGGCATGTGCGAGCAGCGGCGCGAGGAGCAGCGCTGCTGCGAGCATTCTTCCGGCGATGGATTTGCCCACTATCCCACCCTGAGTCTTTCTTGGATCGCCAAGTAACATAACATCATGGTGTTAGGCTTGCAAGCTGAGAGATTTTCTGCGGTTTTGCGCCTTCCAGCCGGAACTAGCTATGAATTTGTACCTCGAGTTCAGGATTCGCTCGTCAGCCTCCAAGTCCGCACGCCATCATGGCGTCAACCCTTCACGCCGCCCTCAAGGAGCAGCCGGAGCATGCGGCGCAGCGGCTCGGCCGCGCCCCACAAAAGCTGGTCGCCGACGGTAAAGCCGGTGAGATACTCGCCCCCCATGGGCAATTTGCGCAGACGACCGACAGGAACCGCAAGCTTGCCGCTTACCGCTGCGGGCGTCAGCTGCGCGAGGCTTTCCTCGCGGCGGTTGGGAACCACCTTGGCCCAGTCGTGTGCCTCGGCGAGCATGCCTTCGATTTCGTCGAGCGGCACGTCCTTGCGCAGCTTGATGGTCAGCGCCTGGCTGTGGCAGCGCATCGCGCCGATGCGCACACAGACACCATCCACTGGCACGGGCCGTCCGTTGCGGCCGAGTATCTTGTTCGTCTCCGCCTGACCCTTCCATTCCTCCCGACTTTGGCCGTTGCCAAGGTCTTTGTCGATCCACGGCAGCAAGCTCCCAGCGAGTGGATGCCCGAACTGGGCGCGCGGCAACGCCGGGTCGCGCAGCGTTTCCGTGACTCGCCGGTCAATGTCTAGCGCGCTCGAGCCGGGGTCCTCCAGCAAGCGCGTCGCGTCCTGGCCGATATGCGCGATCTGCTCGACGAGCTCGCGCATAGTCGCCGCTCCGGCACCTGACGCCGCCTGGTAGGTCATGCTGGTCATCCACTCGACGAGGTCGTGCTGGAACAGTCCTGCGATGCCCATCAACATGAGGCTGACGGTGCAGTTTCCACCGATAAAGTCCCTCTTGCCGCTGGCGAGTGCGTTTTTGATGAGGGGCATGTTTACCGGATCGAGCACGATCACCGCATCGTCGTTCATGCGCAGCGCACTCGCCGCGTCGATCCAGTAGCCTTTCCAGCCGGCCGCTCGCAGACGCGGATACACCTCGTTCGTATAGTCGCCGCCCTGACAAGACACGAGCACCGGCAGCGACCGCAAGGCATCGAGATCCTTCGCATCCTGCACCGGCTCAATTTCGCGGCCGATGGCGGGGCCTTTGCCGCCCACCTGAGAGGTGGAAAAGAACTCCGGCTCGAAGTGCGCGAAGTCATGCTCCTCGCACATGCGCCGCACGAGCACGGAGCCCACCATTCCGCGCCAGCCGATGATTCCGACCTTCAACATGGTTCGATTTCCGCGACTCGATTCTTCCGCTAGCTTAGCGCCGCCAGCACTGCGTCCCCCATCGCGGCCGTCCCGACCTTCCGCGTCCCGGGAGTGTATATGTCGGCAGTGCGTACGCCCTGCTGCAGCGCCCTTTGTACGGCTCGCTCGACTCGGTCTGCCGCTTCTTCCTGCCCAAGAGAGTAGCGCAGCAGCATTGCCGCGGACAGGATCGTCGCCAACGGATTGGCCACGCCCTTGCCCGCGATGTCCGGCGCAGATCCGTGAATCGGTTCGTACAGTCCCTTGCCACGCTCGTCCAGAGAGGCGGACGGCAGCATGCCGATGGAGCCCGTCAACATCGATGCCTCGTCGGAAAGGATGTCGCCGAACATGTTGCCAGTAACGATCACGTCGAACTGCTTCGGATCGCGCACCAGTTGCATGGCGCAGTTATCCACATACATGTGCGATAGAGCTACGTCCGGATACTCCCCGGCGCAATCCGTCACGACCTGCTTCCACAGCTCAGTGGTCTCAAGAACGTTCGCCTTGTCGACCGAGCAAAGGCGCTTGGCGCGCTTGCGTGCGGCCAGGAACGCAACGCGGGCAATGCGCCGGATTTCGCTCTCCCGGTAGCGCATCGTATTGACGCCCTCGCGTTCGCCTCCCGCGAGAGTATTGATGCCGCGCGGTTCGCCGAAATAGATGTCTCCGGTGAGCTCGCGCACGATCAGGATGTCGAGGCCCGTGACCACCTCGGCCTTGAGCGACGATGCTGCCGCAAGCTCGGGGTACACGCGCGCCGGCCGAAGGTTCGCAAACAGTCCGAGCTCCTTGCGCAGGCGCAGTAGGCCGCGCTCTGGCCGCTTGTCGCGTGGCAGCGAGTCGTATTGCGGACCACCGATGGCGCCAAACAGTATCGCGTCGGCCTGGCGTGCCAGCGCAAGCGTGGACCCTGGCAAGGGATCGCCGGCAGCCTCGTAGCCGGCACCGCCGACCGGCGCTTCTTCGAGCTCCAAACGCAGGCCGTCCTCTCCCAGCCTTCGCAGGACGCGCAACGCCTGGGAAATGATCTCGCTGCCGATGCCGTCACCGGCGAGGACTGCGACTTTCATGGGGCGCCTAGCTGAAAATCCAAGGAAACTGATCGCGCCGCCGCGCTTCGAACACCCGGATCTTGTCGGCGTGACGCAGCGTGAGACCGATGTCGTCGAGGCCGTTCAGCAGGCAATATTTGCGAAACGCCTCGACGTCGAAGCGCGCCAGAAACGCTTCGTCCAGCGTAGCGACCGTTTGCCGCTCCAGGTCGACCGTCAGCTTGAATCCCGGGAACGAGGCCACCTCGTAAAACAGCCGGTCGACCTCTGCTTCCGTGAGCACGACTGGAAGCAGGCCATTCTTATAGCTGTTGTTGAAGAAGATGTCGCCGTACGAGGGAGCGATGACACAGCGGATGCCATAGTCGAGCAGCGCCCACGGCGCATGCTCGCGCGACGATCCGCAGCCGAAATTCTTTCGTGCAAGCAGGATCTGCGCGCCCTTGAAGCGTGGTTGATTGAGCGCGAAATCCTCCCTGAGCGGTCGCTTGCTGTGATCCATGCCGGGCTCGCCATGGTCGCTGTAGCGCCAGGCGTCGAACAGATTGGGCCCGTAGCCGGTCCGCTTGATCGACTTCAGGAACTGCTTCGGAATGATTGCGTCCGTGTCGACGTTCGCTCGGTCGAGCGGGACGACGATGCCTTCCAATCGGGTGAATTTCTGCATGCCTGCCAGCGCGTCTGCCGGTGTATTGACCTAAAAGCTCGAGCGCACGTCGACGAAGTGGCCCGCAATCGCCGCCGCCGCCGCCATCGCGGGGCTGACGAGGTGCGTCCTGCCCCCGTCGCCTTGCCTGCCCTCGAAATTGCGGTTCGAAGTCGAGGCGCAGCGCTCGCCCGCCTCAAGGCGGTCGGCATTCATCGCCAGGCACATCGAGCAACCTGGCTCGCGCCACTCGAATCCGGCGTCGCGGAAGATGCGATCCAGCCCTTCCCTCTCGGCCTGCGCCTTCACCAGCCCGGAGCCCGGCACGACCATCGCCAGTCGCACGTTAGGCGCCACGCGCCGGCCCTTGACCACGACCGCTGCGCTGCGCAAGTCCTCGATGCGCGAATTCGTGCAGGAGCCGATGAAGATCTTGTCCAGCTTAATGTCTGTAATGCGGGTGCGCGGCTTCAGCCCCATATAGGCCAGCGCGCGCTCCATCCCCTCGCGTTTAATGCCGTCCTTTTCACGCTCCGGATCCGGCACTAGGCCGTCGACCGGCACCACCATCTCGGGCGAAGTGCCCCAAGTCACCTGCGGCTTGATCTCGCGCGCGTCGAGTGCGACCTCGCGGTCAAAAACCGCGTCCGGGTCGCTGCGCAAGCTGCGCCAATAGGCTACTGCCTGACTCCAGTCGGGGCCGCTCGGCGAGAACGGCCTGCCCTTCAGGTATTCGATGGTCGCGTCGTCGACCGCGACCATTCCCGCGCGCGCGCCGGCCTCGATCGCCATATTGCACAGCGTCATGCGGCCTTCCATCGACAGCGCGCGGATCGCGCTTCCGGCGAACTCAATCGCACTGCCGGTGCCGCCGGCGGTCCCGATGCGGCCGATGATCGCGAGCGCAACGTCCTTTGCCGTCACGCCGCGCGCCAGCGGACCCTCCACCAGCACGCGCATATTGCGCATCTTCCTGGCGATCAGGCACTGCGTGGCCAGCACATGCTCGACCTCGGAGGTACCGATGCCATGCGCCAAGCAACCGAACGCGCCGTGCGTGCTCGTATGAGAGTCGCCGCACACCACTGTCATTCCAGGCAGCGTGGCGCCGTTCTCCGGTCCGATCACGTGCACGATCCCCTGGCGGCGGTCGAGAAACGGAAAATACGCCTTGGCGCCGAACTCGCGGATGTTCACGTCCAGAGTCTCGACCTGCAGGCGCGAAATCGGATCGCGAATTCCGTCTATGCCGCGCTCCCAGCCCGTCGTCGGCGTGTTGTGGTCGGCGGTCGCGACCACCGATCCCGTGCGCCAGGGCTTGCGCCCTGCCGCCTTGAGCCCCTCGTAGGCCTGCGGGCTGGTGACCTCGTGCACGAGGTGGCGATCGATGTAAAGCAGCGCGGTGCCGTCCTCCTCGACGTGCACCACGTGCGCGTTCCAGAGTTTGTCGTAGAGCGTCTGTCCCATACGAAGGGTGAAATTATGGCACACCGACGGCGCGCCACGACGCGCTCACCGCGCGCTGCGAGTCTGCTCGTAGAGCGGCACGACGCGGGCGGCGCAGACCCTCAGGTCGTCGATGCGCGAGGCGTAGGAGGGATACGTGAAGAGGAACTGCGGCGGCTGTGGATCGCCAAGGCTGGTCATTTTCTGCCACAGGCTGATCGCAGCGTTCGGGTCGTAGCTCGCGCGACAGGTCCTGCGCGGCGCCCCGCACGCGCGGTGTGACAAGCGGCTATCGGCGCAGGCAGGCCGCAGCAAACGACGGTCGCCGCCGCTCGCTTCATGCGGAATCTTGGACGCTATTCTAGATCCGCGCGCGCTTGAGCTTGTGTGCTAGATAGGCCCCCGCCAGAGCGGCGGCCGCGGACAGCGAGAACGCCGCCGGAGCGCCGTACCACCCCCACGCCCAACCGGCGAGCAGCGTGCCGACGGCGCTTCCGGCGCCGTAGCTCAGGCTGGAAAACAGCGCTTGCCCGCGCGCCTGCGCGGAGCGGGGGAACAGCCGGTACACCGCAGCCACGGAAGCGGAGTGAAACGCGCCGAAGGTCGCCGCGTGCAGGAGCTGGGCCAGAATCAGCACAGCCACATGCTCGGCCGCCCAAGCGATCGCCAGAAACCGTAGCACCGCGGCGAGAAGGCTCGCCTGCAGGATGGTAGACAGTGCAAAGCGCCTGAAGATCGCGGGCAGATACAGGAACACGCCAATCTCGGCCAACACGCCAAGCGTCCAGAGTGCGCCGATCGCCTTGCCGCTGTAGCCCAGGTGCTCCAGCTGCAGACTGAAGAACGCGTACAACGCGCCGTGCGCGACGGCCATGCAGAAGCCGGCGGCAAGCAGCGCCCGCACGCTGCCGTTCGCGAAGCGCCCGCGGTCCCCCTCGTCGGCTGGTGCCGGGGCGTGCGTGCTCGCGCCGGGCAGGGCGAGCGCCGCCGCCAGCGCAACGAGCGCGAGACCAAGCAGCACGGCGGGCAGCAGGCGCACCGCGGCAGCGTCCAGCCAGGCACCCGCGCCGAGTACCGCGCCGATGAAGCCGAATGATCCCCACAGCCGGATCGGCCCGTAACGCCCGCTCTGTCCGGCGAGCGACGCCAAGGTGATGGCCTCCACGAGCGGCATCGCGCCCGCGGACAACACGCTCATCAGCGCGATGAGAGCTGCGATGCCGGCGAACCCATGCGCGACCGGCAGCAGCGCGAGGCCCGCTGCGAGCGCGCTACAGGAAAGCACCACGACCGCGCGTTGCGCACGCCAGCGATCCGCGACCAAGCCCCAGAGTCCCGGGGCGAAGACGCGCGCCATCTGAGGAAGCGCGAGCACCACGGCGATTCTGCCGGCGTCTAGCCCGCGTTCAGCCAGATAAAGCGGAAAATACGCCATGAACGCGCCGGCGTAGGCGAAGTGCGCGAAGTAATAGATCGCGAGGCGTGCGGCGACTGGCATGGCGGCCCGGGTCGTGGCGCTACGCGGTAAGCCGAGAGGCGTGCGCGCGCAGGCTGAAGCGCAGCGCGCCGAGCACGTCGTCGACAAAGCGCTCGTCGGCGCTCCCGTCGCCCGTCGCTGCACCAAGGTGCCCGTCCAGCAGCAGTTGTGCGAGGCCGTGCACGAGGCTCCATGCGGCCGCCGCGGCGCGCTGTGCATCCTGCGCTTCCGCCAGATCCGAAAATGCGCGCGCAAAGGCGCGCGTCGTATCCTGCAGCGTGTCGCGCCAGGCCTCCGCGCGCCTGGCACCCGCCGCGAGCGCGAACATCAGGCGGAAGCGGTCCGGCTGGGCGAGCGCGAAATGGATGTAGGCCCGCGCCACCGCTCGCCCTCCGCGCGGCGCTGCCGCATTGAGCGCGGCCGCCAGGCGCGCGAACCCGTCGCGCGCAAGTTCCGCAAGCAGCGCCTCGCGGCCGGCGAAGTGCCGATACGGTGCGCCATGCGACACCCCGGCGCGCCGCGCCGCCTCACGCAACGTCACTCCGCGGACGCCGCGCTCCTCCAGCAGTGCGGCCGCCGCCTGCGTCAGAGCCGCGCGCAGGTCGCCATGGTGATATCGCTGCTTCTGACGGGGATATGTAGGCATCGACAACATTATGGCGCCAATCATGTTTCTGATGTCAACATAAACTCTCCGGAGTTAGCCCCGACGCGCTTGCCGGCGCCCGAGGAACGGGTTGCCGTGCGTACGGAACTCCACCGAAAGCGGCGTGCCGCGCAGGGAAAACGCCTTCCGAAACCTAGCCTCCAGGTAGCGTCGATAGCTGTCGGGCACAGCGTCGAGCGCGTTGCCATGAATGATGATGCGCGGTGGATTCATCCCGCCCTGATGCGCATAACGAAGCTTGGGCCGCACCAGGCCCTTGCGCGGAGGGGCCTGCTGCTGCACGGCGGCGATCAGCGCTCGGGTAAGCCGCGGCGTCGACAGCTTCGCCATCGCGGCAGCGTAGGCCGCGTCCACGGAGCGCATCAGCTCGCTCAATCCCCTGCCACCGCGCGCGGAAATGAAATGCGCATCGGCGAAGCCGAGAAACCCTAGCTTCCAGGCGAGTTCCTGCTTCACGCGATCGCGCTGCTCGCGGTCCGCCGCGTCCCATTTGTTCACTGCGATCACCACCGCGCGCCCCCGCTCGAGAATGTAGCCCGCGACATGCGCGTCCTGGTCGCTCACGCTCTCGAGCGCGTCCAGCATGAATATGGCTACGTTCGCGCCCTCGATCGCCTGCAGCGTCTTTACGATCGAGAAGCGCTCCACCGCTTCGCCCTGCTTGCCCCGCTTGCGCAGGCCGGCGGTATCCACCAGCGTGTAGCGCTTTCCGCCGCGCTCGAATGGCACGTCGATCGCGTCGCGGGTGGTGCCGGGCTGGTCGAAGGTGATGACCCGCTCTTCGCCCGCCAGCGCGTTGACCAGCGTCGATTTGCCGACGTTCGGCCGACCCACGATCGCGACGCGCGGATGCCGTTGCGCGCTTTCCTCGAGCTCGGCCTCCTGTGGCACGCCGGCGAGTACCGCTTCGAGCAGATCGCCCACGCCCTCGCCGTGCGCAGCGGAAATCGCGGCGGGCGCGCCGAGCCCGAGCTCGTGAAACTCGGCGGCCGCCGCCTCGGGCGCAAGTCCCTCGCACTTGTTTACCGCGACGTGCACGCGCTCCTTCAGCTTGCGCAGCCGCACCGCGATCTCACGATCGGCGGCGGTCAATCCTGTCCGGCCGTCGACCACGAGCACGACTGCGTCGGCCTCCGTGATCGCCTGCTCGGTCTGGCGAGCCATGGCCGCAAAGATCGCGTCGGCCGCTCCTGGCTCGAGGCCGCCGGTATCGATGACGATGAAGGAGCGGTCGTCGAGCCGGCCTTCGCCGTAATGCCGGTCGCGCGTCACCCCCGGGACATCGACCACGATTGCATCGCGGCTGCGGGTGATGCGGTTGAACAGCGTCGACTTGCCGACGTTCGGGCGCCCGACGAGGGCGATGACCGCCTTCATTGCATGCCGCGGCGCTACAGAGCCAGCGCGAACAGGCCGCCGCTTTGCGTCTGCACCAGGCAGCCTTCCGGCAGGCGGATGGGCGCCGCGCGGATCGGCGAACCGCCGGTCGCCATGCGTGCAACGAAGG
>Ga0187774_10000098_pt1 | contig 27373 bp, 19 predicted proteins | sample 0216_BV02_MP05_2_FD_133152 | JGI IMG/M metagenome (GOLD analysis project Ga0187774, IMG submission 133152) | Tropical peat soil microbial communities from peatlands in Department of Meta, Colombia - 0216_BV02_MP05_20_MG | ecosystem: Environmental > Terrestrial > Soil > Wetlands > Peat | place... | reverse complement strand
CTACGCCAGGCAATTCACGCTATGCGATAACTATTTCACCGATGTCGCCGGGCCTTCTACGCCAAACCACTTGATGTTGGTCGCCGCGGACTCGCCGGTCATCGGTAATCCTCCGAATTATCGCCGCGGAAGCCATCAGCCGATGTTCAAACTCCCGTCATTGCCGGCAAATCTGGAACACGCGAAACTCACTTGGGGAAATTACGGCGGCTACGTGTTCGATTTTATCCATGGTTTGGCGGGCCGCAACAAACATCCATCCGAGCAGTTCAAGCAGGACGCGCTTGCTGGCACGCTGCCGACGGTGTCCTGGTTATACGCGCCGCATGATGCCAGCGAACATCCGCCCAACCCGCAAGACAAAGGGAATCCGCTGGTAGGAAATGTTACTCACGGAATGCAATGGACGGTCGATCAGGTAAATGCGATTGTCAAAGGCGGGTTGTGGCCCAAATGCGCGATCTTCATTACCTGGGACGACTGGGGCGGCTGGTTTGACCATGTCGATCCACCCGAGGTGGAAAAATGGACCGACGGCTCGCAGTTCCGCTACGGCTCGCGTGTGCCCTGCTTGGTGCTCAGCCCCTATGCCAAGCGCGGCCATATCTCGAATGCGCTACATTCGCACGCGAGCCTCATCAGATTTTGCGAAATCACGTTCCGGCTGCCGGATGTAAATAAGCGCACCGCGGCCGCTGACCCGATGTCTGACTGTTTCGATTTCAGCAAACCTGCCGGACCGCCCCCAGTTTGATCCAAATCATGGCGGCAAATTGAATGGAACCAGCCCCGCGTGCTAAAATTTTTGCCACGATCGGGTGGTTAGCTCAGCGGTAGAGCACTGCCTTCACACGGCAGGGGTCACTGGTTCGATCCCAGTATCACCCACCATTGTCCCTCTCCATATCTCCCTTTAGAACCAGTTCCAGTATCCCCTCGGAATGTCGATCGGCAGTCGGATGCACCGCGAAGCAGAAGCTTATCTTCGCGCGCTGCTCGGATGAATTTTCACGCAATACGAATCGCAAGACATTCGTCCGAAACTCGTTGCTTTCTGCCAAAAAATAGACGCGGTAATTAGATTACTAAGGAACCTTTCTGGTGGCTCACATTTCATTCGCATGTTTGAAAAGATTTTGTAGCGCAAGGCTTGCATTGGTCTGACTTGCAGCTTGCAGAATCCTTGCGATGTGCGCGAATTGACAGACGAAAAGATATTTGCACCACATAATCATGACCGTTTATCAGAAACGGAAAGCTTTATTGATGGAATCAAGAGCAAGCTGCTTGGTATCGATTGAGCTAGGCATAAATGTTGCTCTCTCGAAGTTAGGGATTTTTATGCAGTGTAATGTAGAAAGCAGGAGTGAACGAGCCTCTGACTGACGGAATTTGCCGCGCGCCTTTTTGGATATCGCGGTAAGTTGCGTAGGAGCTGCGGCGCCAATAGGGAGTGATGATTATGATTAAGCAGCCATTTGGTTTTACTTTGATCGAGCTAGTGGTCGTCATTGTCATTTTGGGAATTCTTGCTGCGGTGGCGCTTCCAAGATTCATTTCCATCTCCACCGACGCGCGCATGGCCAAAATGGAGGGCCTGTCGGGAGAACTTAATTCCGCGGCATCACTGGCCCACGCGGCGCAGTTGGTGGCAAATATAGCCTCCAACGTGTCGGTAACTATGGAAGGCGCTACGGTGACCATGTCGAATGGCTATCCCACTGCGGATGCAGCGGGCATAGCTACTGCCGGTAATGTGGACACCTCCAGTTTCAACGTTACCGGAAGCAACCCCTACACTGTCGCGCCTGACGCGAATCATACGAGCTGCATCGTGACTTACACGGCGGCCACCACCACCTCTCCGCCAGTGGTGAACTGGTCAACCAACGTAACGAGCGCTAATTGCTCATGACCCGATGCGGCACTCGACTTCAGGAATTGCCACTCAAACCATATCGTCTTAAGAGTAAAAAATGCCTGGCACATGCAAGTATTGCGGTTCGTCATACTACGGCTATTGCAACGAAAGCCCATACGAAGTGCACGAGCACAGTGATGATAATTTGCATTGCGTCTACTGCGGCTCCAGCAGTTATGGTTATTGCAGCGGCAGTCCACTTAAAGTTCACAAGCACGGGAGCGCAAACGACAAATGCGTTTATTGTGGCTTAAAAAGCACCGGTTACTGCTTTAACAGCCCCCGCCACATGCATGAAAAGTAATCGTCTCGCTAAACTTTAATTTATCGTCAGTGGCCTTGCTTCCGCTTCTTTACGCCGAGGGTTAAAAGGCCCCAGAAGCACGATTGACACAAGAGCGTCACCGGTTCGATCCCAGTATTACCCATCATCGTTCGTCTCTGTATCTCCCAATACAAGCGCATCCAGTATCGCCTCGCTATGCCGATTGGCAGCCCGATGCATTGCTTTGTATACGGGCTTCTCCGCGCGCTGCTGGGACGAATTCTCAGGCTATAGGAATGACGAGACATCCGTCCAAAACTCGTTAATTTCTGGCAAAAATTCTGGCGAAGATCTTACAACAAGCTGACTTCCAGCTTACAATACGCTTGCTTCCTGAGCGCTCACCTAAAACAAACAAGCGTATGCATGAAAGCAAGGGCAGCTCGCTTGGCGTTCATTGTTCTCGGGATAAATGTCGCTCTTTCAAGTTGGGGATTTCTATGCGGGAGCAGGAATAAGCCGGCCTTTGACCAACGGAATTCGCCGCGTCCGTTTTTGCAAGGTGCGGCAGGTCACGTGGGAGCCGCGGCGCCAATAGGGAGTGGTGATTATGTTTAAGCAGCCATCTGGTTTTACTTTGATCGAGCTAGTGGTCGTCATTGTCATTTTGGGAATTCTTGCTGCGGTGGCTCTTCCAAGATTCATTTCTATCTCCACGGATGCGCGCATGGCCAAAATGAAGGGTTTGGCTGGGTCATTAAGTTCGGGGGGATCACTGGCCCACGCGGTGCAGTTGGTGGCAAGTGTGTCTTCAAACGTGTCTATAACCATGGAAGGCGCTGCGGTGACCATGTCGAATGGCTATCCCACTGCGGATGCGGCTGGTATAGGAACTGCAGCTCGGGTGGATACCACCAGTTTCAACGTTACCGGAAGCAATCCCTACACTGTCGCGCCAGACACGGGCCATTCAAGCTGCACCGTGACTTACACGGCGGCCACCACCTCCTCTCCACCAGTGGTGAACTGGTCGACCAACGTAACGACCGCAAATTGCTCATGACCCGCCGCTGCACTCTGACTCTGAAAATTGCCGGCAAATTGTACCTTCTTTGGAGTAGATAAATGCCTGGCACCTGCAAGTATTCACGTTCATGAAAAGTAATTATTTCGCTTAAATTAAATCATGATCAGCGGCCTTGCTTTCACATCTATACGCTCAAGATTAAAATAACCTGCGGCAACTAAATATACACGGCAAGGACCAGCCGTTCGAACGGCGTACCACCGCCCACCACTGATTAAGCACTTACCTAGACACGGCCAGGCATGGAACGAGCGTCGAACGGTCGGTCAACTTTCAGTCTCGATTGCGTATGGCTAGATATTAACCGGCGCCTCGCAATGCATCCTAATGCGTTCTAGCGGGTCGCCAATCATGGGGGACTTATGAACAAAGACAAATTTTTCGAATTGGCGGTCACTCTGGCTTCCGGGTCATTTGAAGCGCCACTACATTCCAAGCAAGTGAGCATGGCTCTGATACAAGCCTACAATGCGGTCTTAGACGCTTACAGCAAAATCCCCGACAGCGGTCCTGTGCCTACGCCGTGACGCGCAATGGGGATTGAGTGGACCAGACTATTGATGCCCTTTGAACTCTTCCATACTCTTGTAGACACCGAATATGTTTCCGAAGATGAGGTCAAAGAGACGAATGGGAAGCATGCCTTTCATGATGGCGACCATGTAAACCGTCCAGGGTGAGCGAACCGCTATCTTGCCTTTTTTCATCGACTCCCAGACCTTCTGCACAAGAGGTTCGGGTTTGAGAATGGGCGTCATCAACGGCGCTTTGGCCCCTTTAAACATGCCAGTATCGACGTAACCGGGAGTGACTGTAGTCACACAGATGTTGTGGTAACCCTGCTGTTCCAGCTCCAGCCGCAGGGAGTCAGACCAACCGTTCACCGCCCACTTGCTGGCGCAATACACAGACATCTTTGGGTTGGCAAGCAGCCCGGCGGCGGACGCCATGTTCACGATACGACCCTCGCGCTTTTCCATCATGCCGGGAAGGAAGGCCCGACAGATATACATCATTGCTTCGCTGTTGACGCGCATGGTCTTCTCTATCTGGTCGTTGGTGTGTTCCCAGAAATAAGATCCAACGACAACGCCCGCGTTGTTGATCAGGATATCGACCGCGCCGTGCTCTTTGAGGACATCCGCCGCAGCCTTCTCGATCTCTTTGCGGTCCGATACATCCACCTTGTAGGTATACACTTCACCGCCGCGACGGCTTAACTCCTCGGCGGTCTGCTTCATCGTCTGCTCGTTGGTGGCCCAGATGATAACCCTGGCGCCTTCCGCCACCCCGTGTTCGCAAAACAGTCTACCCAGGCCCCTGTTTCCGCCGGTGACAAGCATGGTTTTGCCGGCTATTGAATACATGTGTTCCCCCTTTTTTATCGCTAAGACTTACGGGATAGGGCTCGAAGTGAAATGCAAGTTCATTTCCCCACTCGATGACTCAAGGAGTTCGTATTTTCAGTTCCTCGAACAGGTCTCAAGAAAAACCGAGATGATTTTTAATCAAAATGTCTTCATAAATTCAATTAGCGCTCTTTTGTCTTGATCGCTAAGCGCATCACCTTTCAGCGCGTAATCAGTGCCGAAGTAGTGTCCACGGTTGACAACGAAGTCGGGACATTTGCTTACCTCCAGCAAGGGCTGAATCAAATCAGCAAACGCTATTCTGGCCTGATCGTCACTTGCGCCTTGCGGCAGCGCCTGAAGATCTTTAGTTGCCTTAATCAATAGCGGAATTACCTGATCTTTCTTTTCAAGATCGATGTTGGCCAAGAGATTAACCGGCATCCCTCCACGGATGGGACCTATCTTGATTCCCTTTTCACCGAAAAGCCACGGGAACCAGCGGTGCAACGGGTCCACCAGTACTTGCAGATAATCAGGCAGGAAACCACGATTCACGACCAAGTAACTCCTTGCAGTCGTCACATCAACCTGAGCGTGGAGCTTCTTGCCTGAAGGCGTGACAATTTCAAGATTTCCGTCACGTTTCTCAGGCCATAACAGTTTCTCAATCGAATCATTGAAAGACGCCATACGGTCGTCCACCGAACCGGACCAGCGGAAGTCGCCGACGCTGTTATTCAGGAGAAATGGAGCGGTCGACCAGATACTGACCAGCGAGGGAACCCGCGTATATCCGCGCCCGCCCGCAGGCATCGTATATTCCGATGGAGCGCCGGTGTATGGATCATAGATAGTGACCTTCCCTACGGAGGGCAGATCCTTATAGGACTGCGAAGAAAAGTTGTCCCAAATTTTGCCGCTAAGCGCATTGGTGGCCATCGCACTGCACACGTTCGTCTGTAATAGGCTTACCGGCACTCGTAGATCGGTCGAGAGAAAATTGTTATCCAGAAAATCCGGCGCTTTAACGATAGCGGTCATGAGTTCCTCGAACTCGTCTGTATTCGCCCATTTCCAATAGCTATTCCAGCAATCGAGGTATTTCGCGCCGGCACAGCTGTTGCCGTCCTTATCGGTGAAAAATTCGAAAGCTTTCGCCGGCAATTTGCTGGAATGACACTTGGCGCAGTTTTCCGCGAATACCGTCTTGCCTCGGTCCAATATGGAATTGTCTGTGGTCAGGTATTTCTCACCACCCGGGGCATTGCGAAGATAGTCAGGGCGCGCCGAGGCAAGGAAAAAAAGCGCTACGTCCGGAGTCATATGCTCAGTCGCATTCCAATAGGAAGAGTTCGCTCTGGCAACGGTAATTTCAAAAGGGCTGGTCTCTTTGCCGCCGACCAAGGGGCGAAAGTGCTCGAGCCATTCTTCACTAAACTCACCGATGTTGACGTAAACGCGATTGAGCGCCCCCAAGGCGCCGACTGAATCGGCACCATCTTTTAATATGTGGGGCGCGAAAACAGTATCCGGCGCCTTGTAGAACTGCGCGAGTGGACTGTCCGCACCGACAAAATCATTGAGCTGGCGATTGTTCCTAGATCCGTTTGCCAGGGATTCCTTCCCAAACTTTTTGGCGATTTCGAGCCGCGCAGCCAGATTATATATGGCGTTCATGGTGCGGGAATTGTTGATGTTATCAGAAGCTACCAGGGAGGTATCGGAGGTACCGGGCCGCGCAGTCCGGAACAGTTGTGAAGCAAAATTATCCGGCATTGGATTCCACATCAACACACGATCAAACCGGAAATACTGCGCTCCCGGATTCGAGTTCAAATTTGCCCAAGCAGGATGTTCCGGGTCACGTGGCGGATTAGCGGGATTGGGTCCCACATGACAGAATCCGCATGTCATTCCTACCCGATAAGGCTTCACGAGATTTTTGTCGAGATAGTAGTCAGGGTCTGTGTAATAGCGTTCGGGATCCCAACGCTTTTGGGCATTCTCGTCGAAATCTGGGTTCGGGAAAAGGCGGAGTCCAACAACTCCCGTGGCATACCCATAGTAAGACCCTACAGGTAGCGGTTCAGCCCGCCGCGCGAACAACTCGCGCAGCATCCCCGGCAAGCTGTGCTCGCCATGTTGTAGTATATTCTTGCCGCGCGCTCCGATTTTCACACCAGGATACTTCGTCTCGTCCTCGAATGGGTCGGGCCCGCATTCGGGATCCCGCACGTCGAGCCACAGGCCAAAGCGGTCAGCGCGAGGACCGGTTCCGCGCTTGAAGCAGGGTTCGTTTAGGAGCCCCAGGTATTGCCAGCGGTTGTCACGGCTATATTGAAGACTCGGGTGGTTTGATAGTGTTTTCAAAAAATCGACCGTATTTGCGCTTGCGCGGGATAATTCGTCCCACAGGCGATCATCACCGGCCGACCAAATGACCCAGGTGTTGCGTCCGCGGATTACAGCCCTTACCGCTTCGCTTGGCGTTATCCCCGGAACAAAGGGACGCAATCGTGCTGCAACTTGTTCCGGATTGCGAGTGATACCGTAATCCATATCATCCAAGTAGTTGTCTTCAGAACTTAGAAAAGTTTCCGGTCCACGTCCGGCGCATTTAGCTTCATCCAGAACCTGACCCGCACCCTTGCCACAGCTCGTTGGCTTCGCACAGCCGTTAAGAAACAGTATCCCGGCGAATGAGCCAAACAAAAGCAGTGCTTTGACATTTGCCTTCATAATGGACTTCCCCGGTTTTTCTGGACGGTGCTCTGTTTGCGCGAAAATTCTCTGCAAGACCGGTAACGGTAGCGGGAAATTCAGGTAATTATCATCGTCAAACGGAATCGTAATCGCGCCATTCGTACCCGGACGCTGTCCGTCTTGGCAGATCGCAAAACTGCAACTGGATTTTAGAATACGCCCTTAGCGAAAAATTGTGAAGCTGCGATTTTCTGACTTGAGAGCACCACTCGTTTGTTCGACGCCAGGGTGCTTCGTTCAAACGCTTGCCGACGAAATGTGCAAACTCTTCTGTTTAGGCAACCACGTGTGAAGAATGGGGAGCGATGCCTCATACCCATGGGCCACGATCTCATCGATCGCTTCAAACGCGAGCGTTCCCCAAGCCCCCACGGGAAGCCGCACATAAAGGTCCGGGGGAGCCTGCTCCAACATTCGGGCACTGCGATAGACACTGGCCAGCGTGGCCGAGCGAACGAGCACCGTGAGAATCGACGGGACTGTAATCTTTTTCTTGAAAGGATTCAGCCGGTCCATCAGCAGCGCCCACCCCGAAATCTCCGGGGCAAATTCGGCATTCACTATTAGATCTTTTTTCGGTTCCACATCCACGGCTATCACCGTGTTTCCCTTGAAAATGGAACGCATGACGTTAACCGGCAGATTATTGAGTACACCGCCATCGACCAGCAGATCGCCGTTATGATAGAAGGGCACCATGATGCCTGGTAGTGAAATACTCGAGCGAACAGCATCTGCCAAAGGGCCTCGGCGGTGAACGACTTGATCTGCCTGGGTCAGGTTGGTCGCCATACAGAAAAAAGGTAGCCATAGATCCTCAATCTGGCGCTCGCCGAGGACCGACTCCAGTATCGAGCGTATCTTTCCCCCTTTTAGCAGAGAGGTCACGGGCAAGGTGTAATCGAGAGTACTCCTAACGAATTGCTTGCATACCGCCTGAATCTGCTGCGGTTCGGACTCCATGGCGACCAAGCTGCCCAGGATCGCGCCTATGCTGGTTCCTCCAATAATATCGATGGGTATGCCGGTTTCCTGCATGGCGCGCAAGAAACCGATATGGGCGAATCCTCTCGCGCCGCCTCCGCCCAGTACCAGCGCTACCGCTTTCCCCGCAAGGATTCGCGCAAGCCTGGCATAATCACCTGGTGCATGTGCTCGCAAATGAAAATGGCCACTAACGTTTCGCGCCTCCAGCCATTGAGACGTACCCCGAGGCTCGCTCGTTCCAGCAGGATGAACTAGGACTAGGTTGCGTTGAGGAGCTCTTTCTGTTATCCACATGGTATTTAGTTTTTGTTCAATATCGGCTGGTTTTGGGTCCGAATTGGCGGTCGCGACAATTACCACCTGGTCAGCGTGGCGGATAGCCCGCTGGGTCCATGGCGACCAGGTCCGGTCGGCCTGGTAGACCACGAACTGATAATTAGCTTCCTGCTGGTGCAGCCACTGTGCCAGCCGCAGGCTGGCCGGGTCGTCTTCGGAGGTTTGCGAGATCGCGTGTCTGCCGAACTCTCTGTCCACCGTGCTGGCGTCGAGATGCAGGGTAGGTCCAAGCAGGGTTAGCGCCTGGACCAGATGGTGCATCACGTCACCGAGGGGGCACTCGGGATTCGCCGGTGCTACACCGATAATTGCAGCCATCGGAGAGGCGTGGTCGACGCGAATCGTTTGCCTCTGCAAACGCTTGCTAACCAAACTCGCAATATGCTTCATTGCGATTGGATATTTTTCCATGAGCTTGTCAAAGCTCGGATACGACAACCGCGCCAGCACGGTATCTCTTACCGCGTAGACAGTGGCCGAGCGCGGTTCCTGGGTCAAAAACGCGACTTCACCAATCGTTTCCCCAGCTTTGATCTCATTGATCACTCGCTCAATTTGTTCACCTTCTTCGGTAGCCACCCGCAGCAAGCCACTCAGGACGAAAAATACCGCGTCAGCCGGATCCCCTTGATGAAATAGCTCGACCCCCGGGCTCAGCGTTTGCCATTGGACCATCGATTCAAAATCGGTCAATGTGGTCGCATTGATTCCGCCAAAGAGCCGAATCAGATGGGTTGCGAGCTGCGCGCGTCGCTTGGTTCGCCAAACGGCATCTTCCAAAGTCTTCCTGGCCCCAGGAAATTTTTCCAGGTGGTGATCGATGGAAGACCAGGCAATGCCGATTATCGTCGTCTCACTTGAGGCCTGAAGTTGCGGGACATTCTGTATGTCAGCAATCGGGTCAACGGCTCCAATCACGTCGCCCGGACCCAACCGGTATAAAACCTCATTTACACCGGTGGCGTTTTTAACAGCCAATATCAAACGACCCTTGAATACAACGAAAAGACCTTCAGTTACTTTGTAATGCTCGGGCTTCAGGCTTGTCTGCGCCGGCAGCAGATTCAACTTTACGTTGCCTACAAAATCATGAAGCGCATTATCGTCGAAATCCTGAAAGGCCTCAGCGGTACGCAATACCTCATAGATTTCCGAGTGCAATTGCGAATCCATCACTTAGACGGTAGCGTCAATTTAAACGAGAATCAGCTTTGCAGCGCCACACCCAACTCCTGCGCCATATTCTCGAGGACGGTCGCGGCGTTTTCGAAATCATAGCGGGCGAGCAGATTCTGGAGTTGCTTGCTCCGTTTTTCCTGACCGGCCGTGCGCAAGTCGTCGGCGATGGCCTCAAAGGCCTTTGCAGCACGCGTTTCGTCCCGCGCAATCAGCTTCGCCAATTCATTCAGGGCGGCACCGAGGGCAGCCAGGTCAACGGAACGTTGGGCAGGGGTCTGAAACACAGCTTGGCTTCCCGCATCGAGCGCGCTTTCCGGTAGGTTTGCCAGTAAGTCAGACAGTGATTTCTCCAGATTCGCCAACACCTGGTCCAGTCCGGTTGTTTCGTTCTTCTTCAACAGGTTTTCAACCCTCTGTGCACACTCGGCCAAGCTTGTTGCCCCAACGCTTCCCGCCAGTCCCTTGAGGGTATGGGCTTCGCGTTGCGCCGTCTCAGTCTCGGCGCGGTCGATAGCTTCTTTGATTCGATGCACCGCATCGGCCTGCGTTTCGCGGAACCGGGAAAGAAGCGTCTTGTAAAGCTTGATGCTGCCGCCCACCCGCTTCAACGCCCCCTCGACATCAACCCCCGCTATGCGAATGGGAGCATCTTCCTGACTTGGTTTACCAGTGCTGGCTGCAGCTTTATCAATGTGCCGGCTCAGCCAGCGCTCCAGGGTCGAGAACAATTCATTCACATCGATCGGCTTGCCCACAAAGTCATTCATGCCGGCATCGATACAGCGTTCGCGATCAGACATCAAAACGCTGGCGGTCATCGCGATGATGGGGAGATTGCGGAAGCGCGCGTCGGTCCGGATTTGCCGGGTTGCTTCAAATCCATCCATCACCGGCATCTGACAATCCATGAGGACTAGGTCATAATGCGTTTGCTTCGCCTTGTCCACCGCCTCAGCGCCGTCGCCGGCCACGTCCACACGGGCACCTTCGCTGGTTAGAAGTTCCACCGCGAGCTCTTGATTTACTTTATTGTCCTCAACAAGCAGTACTTGGGCCCCGTGTAACAGCTTGGTGCTTTCCCGTATCTCGCCGCGGCGCTCCAGTTTGCTCGGCGCTTGCGCAGCTTCCTGCGCGAACGCCGTCATGATGCAGTCGAGCAGGGTCGAAGGACTTACAGGCTTCGCCAAAAGGCCATCGTATGTTATGCCTTGGCCTTGTATTTCCTCCAGCAACTCCTCGCGACTGTATGCAGTTGCCATAATGAAGGTCGGCGCCTTGTTCAGATTTGTGTCGGCTTGAATACGCCGGATGGCCTCCACTCCATCCATCCCCGGCATGCGCCAGTCCATCAATACCAAACCATACGGCTTGCCTTCACGTTGAGCTTGGCGAAGCGCCTCGATAGCCGCCGCACCGCTCGCTACAGCATGCGCCTCGAACTTGAGGCCGCGCAGCATGGATACAAAGATTTCGCGGGCACCGGCGTTGTCATCTACAATCAGTACTTTCATGCCGTGCAAGTGCGGAACCAGCGGACGCTGCTGCGCCTGCAGCCCAAGTTTGGCGGTGAAGTGAAACGTGCTCCCAATTCCCGGTTCGCTCTCGACACCGATTTCCCCTCCCATCGCCTCGATCAGGCCTTTACTAATGCTTAAGCCTAAGCCGGTGCCGCCGTACTTGCGCGTCGTGGATGCGTCGGCCTGTGTGAAGGCGCTGAAAAGCTTGGCGCGTTGCTCCGCTGTCAGGCCGATCCCGGAATCCTTCACATCAAACCGCAAATGGGCCGTGCTGTCCTGCACCTCAATGAGGTGGACACCGACAGTGACCTCGCCTTTTTCAGTGAACTTGATCGCGTTGCCGGTGAGATTTAGCAATACCTGCCGCAGACGCAAGGGATCTCCAATGAGAGCCATGGGTACGTCTGTGCCCACGTCAAACAGCAGCTCCAACCCTTTCTCCTGGGCCTTGAAGACCGAAATGTCGGCAACTTGCTCCAGCACCGAGTCGAGAGAGAAATCGACCCGTTCAACGTGCAACTTGCCGGCTTCGATCTTGGAAAAATCAAGGATATCGTTGATGATGCCCAAAAGCCCCTTCGCCGCCGCGTCGACCTTGCTCAGATAATTGCGCTGCTTCTCGGTCAACTCGGTCTGCAGCGCAAGGTGAGTCATCCCGATGATGGCATTCATCGGCGTGCGGATCTCATGACTCATGTTGGCAAGGAACTCGGACTTGTAGTTGCTGGCACTTTCAAGCTGCGTTGCCTTATCTTCAATCTCCCGGACGAGCCGCGCATTCTGGATCGCCAGCACTGATTGCGCGGCAAAAGTCTCCAACAAATTGACTATCTCAGACGGGAACTCTCCCGGGGATTTGCGACGCACGGTGATGCCGCCGATGATTCGATCCTCCCGCAGCAACGGAATGGCAAGGATCGCCCGAAATCCGGATCGCGCCATCAATTCATGTAGCCGCGAGTCGTAGCTACCTTTTATTTCGATGTCAGGGATCTGGATGGGCGTGCGGGCAACTGCTGCTCGCCCTACTCCGCCTTCGCCCAGCCGAATGGGATGCGCCCGGAGCGCGTTCGAAAGCTCCTCTTCCATCTGGAATGTCGCGCGCAGAATAAACAACTTGTTCTGCTCGTCGTATTCGTAAATCGTTCCTGCGTCTGTCCCCGAAAGCTGAACGGCGTGCGAAACGATGCTGGTAAGGACGGTCTGCAGATCAAGCGTGGAGTTGACCAATTGGCTTACTTCCACCAAGCCTTTCAGTTCCTCCACTGATTCAGCAAGCTTACGTCCCCGTTCGCGAAGCTCATGGAAGAGCGCGTCCCAGATCGGCTGCAACAATCCGAGGGTAAGGCCGAACACGAAGTGGGTCGCACCCCCAGTCCAGAACGACATCATCTCTAGAATGTAGGCCTTTCCCACGTGCAGCGGTTGAAGCCAAGAGAGGATTCCGTAAAAGTTGATGATCCAGAGAGCGAGGCCGTAGGCGCCCGCGAGCAGAATCTTGTAGGCGATGGAGCGATCAGCGAAATACCGGTTAACTGCCACTTGGAACACAGCTCCGGCCACAGCACCTCCCGCCAAGTACACCATAAGGACCAATATCAGAAAATTCAGGTTGTGGGTGGTGAGGGCGTCCGCGCCGATAAAAAATGTCCCAAACACGCGCAGGATTTTCATTGGGTCCTGCTCAATCATGATGGAGCCCACGACGTTAAAGATGAAGCTGGTCAGCCCGCCCATGATGCCGAGAACCATGCCCGCGACGATATAGAAAGTAAGGTAGAAGCCGGTGGGCCACTTTTTCTCACCACCGGTTGTCGTCCCAAATTCGGCGCTCACCTTCCGGTGGCTCTCAATCTCTTGAAAGATCTCCTGCTGACTCATACGGTTTCCCCTATTTCTGGGACCTATATATTCCAGCAAATCTCAAAGGCCTTGATGGGCTTGTTGAAGCCCTTCAGCGAGACATCGCCAATGGGCTGCGATTTCGCCATGTCCCCGAGCACTCCTTCAACCCGCTGCGAGACGAGAATCTGCCCTCCCTGCGCCTCGCCACAGAGGCGGGCCGCGAGATTGGTGACGTTGCCGATAGCGCCATAGTCGCGCCTGCCCTCAAAGCCGATGGCCCCAATGGTGGCATAACCCTGCGCGATGCCGATCCCCAACGAAAGCTCGTACCCGCGCCGCGCCCATGCCGCCGCGAGTCCCTTGAAGCGCTGCTGCATCTCGAGTGCCATTGAGACAGCCTGCCTGGCAGGGTTTGGAACCGGTACCGGGTCGTTGAAGAAAATCATAATCCCGTCGCCGGTGAAGCGCTCCAGCGTCCCGGCGTGCTTGGTAATTAGCTCACCCATCGCCGCATGGTACTCGGCCAGGACGCTCATTACCTCCTCCGGGTCGGCGCTCTCGCTGAAAGTGGTAAATCCTCTCATATCGAGGAAGACCACGACGATTTCCCTCCGATGGGTCTTGAGGGGATCATCCGCATTGCCCGCGAGGATCAAGTCAGCTACAGCGGGAGAGAAGAATCGCTTCATGCGCCCCAGCCGATCCAATTGCGCAACACCCTCGGCAACGCGCTGTTCGAGCTTTTGGTTCCAAGCCTCGAGCTCGCGCGCCTGTTCCTCGAGTTTTACAACCATCTGCTGCAACTCGCGTTTCTGCTCATACCGCTCCAGGTGTGTCTTCACGCGCGCCATCACGATCGGTGGACTAATCGGCTTGGTGATGTAGTCCACTGCTCCGAGCTCCAATCCTTTAGTCTCGTCCTCCACCTCACCCATGGCAGTGACGAAAATGACGGGAATATGGCTCGTGTTCGGATTCTCCTTCAGGCGCTTGCAGACCTCATAGCCGCTCATTCCGGGCATCATCACGTCGAGCAAAATGAGGTCAGGGGGCTCAGCGGCAAAGGCAATTTTTAACGCCCGTTCACCGTCGATCGCCGCTTTGGTCATGTAATCAGATTCGAGCACCTCGCTGAGCAGCAGGATATTCTCCTGTGTGTCATCGACAATCAGGATAGTTTGCGTTTTGCCAGGCACTACTGTCGGATCTTGTGCAACAAGGGGGTTTGCGATCGATTCGCGTACTACCACGGTTTTGCCAACATAACTAATTTAACCATTCTAGTTCATTTAAAACAATTATATAAGTTTACCTTCGAAACAATTTGATCTAGGTCAATAATAAACGCGGGACTGCGCACGCTATTATTTGTTTTCATGAGACTGGACATTCTGAATTTAACAGTAACTTCAGAGAACCCTCGGCCAGTAGCGACGCTTTCTCAAGTGATGGCACGCCAGATGTCGGCATCAGTCAAATCGGCATTCGTGAACACTGTAGCACACGTCAGCCGAGCGCCGAAATTCGCGTCACGAAAGATTGACCGAATACCCGCTCTCAAATGAGCCGATAATATACGTCTCAATGCCGTGTTATACCTATTCCACTCGGCCCCTATTCGCAACAGTAGAGTCGCATTTGGGATAACTTGGGGTCCGAAATTTTTAATACTTATCCATGAACTGCGCGATTAACAGCTATTTACGGCACGCGCTGCCAAAGCGCCAGCGACTTCGAATTACTTTCCTATAGGGTAGAGATGCCCGGAGCTGATCGCACCGTCTGAGCGGCCCTTGAGGTAAATATAAAGATTGTCGATGTTTTCTACTACCATTTTAGAGCCATAGTAATAGGGCATGCCCTTGTCAGGTCTGCCGTCAAGCACGGCGCTTTTGAATTGCTCCTCAGTCATGTGCTGCAGGCTATCGATTAGTGAGGGGCCGGTCGAGCCTTCCTGTCTTGCGCCGTGACAGCGGTCGCAAGCCAAAGCGCGCCACGTGTGCCATCCTTCCAAGGTATTCGCATCCACCTTATTTCCGTCAACAACCGTATAGGGTGGCTTTCCTCCGCTAGCAACTGCCGGTGGCGTAGCAGGCTCGGCGTAAGCGGGGGCGCCTATTGTAGTTGCAAGTAGAAGCAATATATTTGTCTTGGACATCTGGAGCCTCGCGTCCAAATAAATTACGCACCGGCCTCGCCAGCAGCCAAACGCAGAGGTAGACCAACAACTTAAGAAGCGCAGCCCCTTTCGACTTAAGACCAGATCGGCGCCAACGATATGCGGAGGAACAGGTCTTCTTTTCGCTTCGCGTCAATACCCGATTCGAGGTCGTTGCCTCAACTACTCATGGCGCGTAATAGCCGACTGCGATAACCCGATCTCCGACCTTTTGGAAGAACGCGATCTTGCGCTCGGTCTTGTTGCTGGCAGGATTCAGCCACATATATTCGACCGTGCCTGATCCTTTGGTCCGCGCCTTGTCGAGCATCTCGCGGACGAACGGCTTGCCTACTGCGTCCTTTTGGTCCTTGATGTTGCCACCGATATACGGGGAGGACGGTCCGCCGCTCGCGAGCAGCACGCCCGAGGTTGAAACGACATACACATACAATTCGTCACTGACGAATTCGCCATGGGGGCCAAAGTGCTCTAGTGCCAGATCCTTGATCTCTTTATAGAGCGCCACCGCTCTTTGGAGTAGAAACTGCGCCTGCCCCGCTTCGGTCCCTATCAATTCGGGGGGAGCGGGTTCTGCTGCGTAGGCGCCGGGCGCGGCGATTTGCGCGAGCGACCATGCGAGCGCAATGTACACGATATATTTTAGTTTGCGTAAACCGATATTCATACCGATACTCCTCCGAGGCGGGTTTTGTTTAATGCAAGCTCATCCAGCGAGCAAAACTTGCGCGAATCTAGCCTTGCGCAAAGTCGCCCAGATCAATCAACCGCGGCAAGCACCGTTGCTCCTGGTTCAGTGGGACAATCAATGTGCGCATGCCCCAGATTTGAGTGCAATGGCCGGATATAGCCGCGGATGCTCAGTGTATCATCATTGGACACGCAATCGCAAAGCGTAGGTCACACCCTCGACGAGACCGGGATCTGCAAGCCATTGCACCAGCCCGGTTCCGCTTGCGGAACTTATGCAAGGGAGCAATGGTTCAATGGAGAATCCGCGCACGAAAACCGAATGTTGAGGGTTCGCTTACGCTTCTGCCTTTTCAGCGCGCCGCGGGCGCGGTTCGCGAAAAGTCTGGTACAACTCCCAAAAAGCAAGCAGCGGCCCACCCCACTTTAACACGCGGTGTCGCTGCGCGGGTATCAGCATTGCGAGCACCAAGGTGGAAATCGCGGGGTACCGGCGCAGCACCAACGCGAAGCGATACGCTTTATCGGCCACAAGGAGCGGCCCGCGCCAAGGCTCGACCAAAAGCGCAAGTTCGGCCCGCTGCGCTGCAGCACGCGAGACTAATTCCTGACGCTTGGCCGCAACGGCGGCGAGCGTCTTTTTCATTGGGTCAGTTCCTCGCGGTCACGCGCAAGTTCGGCGAGCGTTGCGGACAGTAGGCGTGGTCGCGCTTTGGCACGAGCGCGCCACACGAGACCGATAATAATCGCCAGCGTAAGGTACAGCGCTGAGAATCCACCGAGCACGGCAACCGGGTTGCTATCCCAGTATGCCATCACGACAGCCAGGGTACCGAAGATGACCGCCAAGCCGAAAAAGAACAGCATCAGGAACAATAAGATGACAAGCTGTCTAGCGTGCAGCCTTTGCTCTTCGAGCTCGGTCATCAGGAGCGCGGCGCGCGTCTGCACAATCTCGATCAGTGTCGACAGCATGCGGCGCAGCGACTGCAACAACCCAACACTGCGAGTACCGGAATCAGACTCGGACATGTCGATCAGCGACGGCCACTCAACATACCGAGCAGGAAGCCGATTCCGGCAGCGACCGCGACCGACTCCCACGGATGCTCGCGCACCGTCCGCTCCGCCGCCTCTGCTGCCGCGCGGCTACTCTCCATGACGTCTTCACGCAATTCGTCTACGGCTTCTTTCGCCTCGCGCAAACGCTCCTCGACGCGCGTCCGGGCTGCGCTTGCGCGCTCCCCGGTTTGGCTTGCAGTTGCCCGAAGTAACTCCTCCGTATCCGCGGCCAATGCCTTGAAGTCGTCAACCAATTTCCTTCTTGCTTCTGTTGCAGTTGCCATAAAACGCCTCCATAGGATTTTTAAATCAAAAAAACGCTAATTATCCAATTTGTTTATATACTTTCTGACGCCCAGTTCTTTTGACCTATATCAATTTCTCCCTTTTGCAAGCCGGGTTGGCGCTGCGATGAGACGGTCATTATACCCGGTGGTGAAACTGACTTCCTGAAGATAAGAGAGTTCGCCTGCCGTTATGTGGAGTGACTCAACGTGCAATCACTCAACGAGCCGATAACCAACACCGGTCTCAGTGATCAAATGTTTCGGCTGTGCCGGGTCGGATTCGAGTTTTTGCCTGAGATGCGCCATGTATGTTCGCAGGTAATGGCTGCTTTCGACTTGCGATGGACCCCAAACTTCCTTGAGCAAATACCGGTGTGTAAGCACCTTGCCAACGTTTCTGATCAACACGGTCAGCAGTCGGAATTCAATTGATGTCAGATGGACTTCCTGGTCCTGCCGGTATACGCGCCGCTTCAAAAAATCGACCTTAATATTACCAAAACAGAATTCGTGCGTTTCGCTTCCTGCCACATCGGCTGCGCGCCGACGTAAGGCGGCGCGAATTCGCGCCTGCAGCTCGCCGACTCCGAAGGGCTTTGTCAAATAATCATCAGCACCGGAATCGAGAGCGCTGATTTTTTCGTCCTCCTTTGTGCGAGCTGAAAGCACGATGATGGGAAGCTCGGTCCAAGCACGAAGGTCGCGAATAACATCCAAGCCATTCATGTCAGGCAGGCCAAGATCAAGAATCATAAGATCCGGTTTTCGCGTGCCGGCTTCGATAAGGGCACGCTTGGCGCTTTCCGCTTCGTAAACCTGATAGCCTTCCGATTCCAATGCAGCGCGAATGAACCGCCTGATTTGCGGCTCGTCTTCCACCACCAGAATGGCACTTCCTTTCACGTTTCTGGCCTGACTTCGGGGCCCAGCGCCGGCGGTATGCCTACGGGCAAAGTGAAAACAAAACGCGCCCCGCCTTCCGGCACCGGCTCGACCCAGATTTTGCCGCCATGTGCTTCGACGATGCTGCGACAAATTGCAAGCCCCAGCCCAACTCCCGGTATTGCCGATTCGGTGGCACCGCGCATGAATTTCTCAAAGATTTCTTTCTCCTTGCCCGGCGGAATGCCCGGTCCATTGTCCGCCACCGAGACTTCGAGTTCTCCATCGATGACACGAGCGCCAATCTGCACCGTCGCGTCTTCGGGAGTGTACTTGGCGGCATTTTCCAGAAGATTGCACAGCACGCGTTCGATTAGCACCGCATCAAACTGCACGAGCGGTAATTCGTGCGGTACTGAGGTAATAATTTTGCGACCGCCCAGATTCGTCGCGCGCAAGGCGCTGCCGATGACTTCCTCGATGTGCTGCCATTCAAGATGGAAATGGACTTCGCCGGCCTGTAACCGCGCCATGTCGAGCAGATTATTCACCAGCCTACTCAGCCGGCTTGACTCTTCGCGGATGGCTGCAGCCATATCGGCTTGGTTGCGCGCCAGTGGCGGTTGCGAAATGGTCATCGAGTCCGCCAAACCGATCAACGCCGTAAGCGGTGTGCGCAAGTCATGCGACAGGGCCGAGAGTAACGAATTGCGCAGGCGCTCGGATTCCATTTTAATGAGCGCATCGCGCGCCACCTCGACATAATGCACGCGCTCGATGGCAATAGCAATCAAGGTGCAGAAAGTGTCCAGTTGGCGCCGCTGTTCCGGAATCAATAGCCAGCGCGGAACGGAGGGTTCGATGGCCAGCACGCCCCGGGTGCGCATCGGCGCTTTCAACGGCAAATACAATATCGGGCTCGCCGGCAAGGTATCGGTCCCGAAACCCGCCGCCTGCGTGTGATCGTAGGCCCACTGCGCGACCGCAAGGTCAAGCCGCGCGGGGCGTTTGTCCTTTTCGCCCGCGACAAAAAGCCGGTTTTCTGCATCGGCAAGCACGATGGCGACTTTGGCGAGAAAACTTCGCTCCACGAAGCGATCGCTGATTTCCACCACCTGCTCCATCGTAAGGGCAGCCGAAAGCTCCCGAGCCATCTCGTAAAGCAAACGCGCGCGGCTTTCGCGATGTTCCGCGACCTGCGCCTGATAGCGGAAGCGCGCGGTTAACTGGCCGGTGATCAAACCCACGATCAACATGATCGCAAACGTCAGGCTATATTGGACGTCGCTGACCGCGAAAGAAAATCGTGGTGGTACAAAAAAGAAATCAAATGCCGCCACACTCACAAACGCGGCAAATGCGGCCGGGCCGCGTCCCAACCAGAATCCGATGAGCACCACCGCCAGCACGTAAAGCATGGCAATGTTCGCAAGCTCGAAGAATGGGAACAGCAGGGCCGCCAATGCGGTCGCCATACCGCAACCCGCGGCCGCCCACAGGTAACGCAGAAACCACAACGGGTGATCTTTCTCCTCTTCCTCGCGTGCCCGGGCACGGGCGCGAGTGCCAGGCAATTCCTTGGATGCTTCGCCCGCAACTTGAACCAGATCGATATCAGTCGCAAGCCTGGCAACTTGCCGCTCGATAGATGGTCCCCAGGTCCAAAGCCTGGGCTTTTCTTCGCGGCCTACAAGAAGCTTCGAGGCGTTATGTTTGCGCGAATAATCCACCAAAGCCGAGGCGACGCTGGTACCAGGAATTGTTGCCGTCTGCGCACCGAGTTCCTGCGCGAGCTGCAGGACCTTGAGTATCTTTTGCCGTTTCCATTCCGGTAGCCGCTGCAGTGATGGCGTTTCCACATACACGCCATGCCAGTTCGCACCCAGTCTATCCGCCAGGCGCGCGGCAGCACGCACGACCTGTTCCGCGCCGGTCTCCGGGCCAATACCGGCCACCAAAGTCTCGCGCGTCGGCCATACTCGCTCGATGGCCTCCCGGTCACGGTAAGCACGAACGTCTTCTTCGATGCGGTCCGCCGTCCTGCGCAACGCCAACTCGCGCAGTGCGATCAAATGGCCTTTGCGGAAAAAGTTCTCAAGCGCTTGCTCGGCTTGCTGCGGCAGATAGACCTTCCCTTCTTTTAGACGCTGCAGCAATTCATCCGCCGGCAAGTCGACAAGGACGACTTCGTCGGCTTCGTCAAAAACGGTATCGGGAACCGTTTCGGAAACTCGGATATTGGTAATGCTGCCCACAACATCGTTCAGGCTTTCGATGTGCTGGACGTTGAGGGTGCTGTAAACATTGATGCCGGCCGCGAGCAATTCTTCGATGTCATTCCAGCGGCGGGGGTGGCGCGAACCTGGCACATTCGAGTGCGCGAGTTCGTCAACGAGAATCAAAGCGGGTCGACGGGAAAGAGCGGCATCCAGATCGAATTCCTTGAGCATACGGCCGCGGTACTCGATTTCACGCCGCGGCAGTACGTCTAGCCCCTGCAGCAGAGCCTCGGTCTCCTTGCGGCCATGCGTCTCGACCAAGCCTACGAGGACATCAACTCCATCGCGTTTGGCGGCTTGCGCTGCGGCCAGCATTGCGTAGGTCTTGCCAACGCCGGCCGAGGCGCCAAAAAAAATTTTGAGCTTGCCGCGCTTTTGCAGCTCTTCCTCGCGGCGAAGCTCGGCTAAAAGCCGGTCCGCGTCGGGACGAGTTTCAGGCATGCATCAATGTATAAGGGATTAGTATCAACCTTTATCGAGTTTATCGAGGTTGAGGTTCAGTTTCAATACGTTTACTCGCGGCTCGCCAAGAATCCAAAACTGGCGTTTTTCAGTGTGATTGGCGATCAATTCACGTACTCGATCGGGATTGAGATGGCGCACGCGCGCTACTCGCTCGGCTTGGTAATACGCTGCTGCCGGACTGATGTGCGGATCGAGGCCGCTCCCAGAGGCAGTGACGAGATCTACCGGTACCGGAGCCGTATTGCCGGGATCCGCATCGCGCAGGGCTTTGATCCGATCGCCCACCGCGTCGAGCAAAGCCTGATTTGTCGGCCCGAGGTTTGAGCCGCTTGAAGAAGCCGCATCGTACGGTTTGGGCGAGGTCGCCGATGGGCGGCTCCAGAAATATTTCGGGCTGCTGAAAGGCTGCCCGATGAGTTCGGAGCCAACGGCTTTGCCATCCTTAATTATCAGGCTGCCATTTGCCTGGCGCGCAAACAGGGTCTGCGCGACGGCCGTCATTAGCAGTGGATAAACGATACCGGTGATGACGGTCATCGCCACCAACATGAAAAATCCGGACTTCACATGATTCCACATGGCAGCTCCTTCAGGCGAGGCCCAAGCCGACAAGGATCATGTCAATCAGCTTGATGCCAATGAAAGGTGCGATCACTCCGCCCACGCCGTAGATCAGCAGATTGTCGCGAAGCAGCTTGCCGGCTCCGATCGGTCGGTAGCGGACGCCTTTGAGCGCCAGCGGAATGAGGGCGATGATAATCAATGCGTTAAAAATTACTGCTGAAAGTATCGCGCTTGCGGGCGTCGCAAGGTACATGATGTTCAGTACCTTAAGCTGCGGGTAGGTCGTTGCAAATGCCGCGGGAATGATGGCGAAATACTTCGAGACGTCGTTCGCAATCGAAAACGTCGTCAGCGCGCCGCGCGTTATCAGGAGTTGTTTGCCCGTTTCCACGATTTCAATCAGCTTGGTGGGATTCGAATCGAGATCCACCATATTGCCGGCTTCTTTCGCCGCTTGGGTACCCGTGTTCATCGCCACGGCAACATCGGCCTGCGCAAGCGCGGGCGCGTCGTTGGTTCCATCCCCGGTCATGGCTACGAGCCGCCCTTGTGTCTGGTGCTCGCGAATCAGCTTGAGCTTGGCTTCGGGTGTCGCCTCAGCCAGAAAATCGTCCACACCGGCCTCGGCGGCAATGGCAGCGGCCGTGAGTTTGTTGTCGCCGGTAATCATTACCGTCTTGATACCCATGCGGCGCAATTGCATGAAGCGCTCCTTGATGCCGCCCTTGACGACGTCCTTCAACTCTATAACGCCGAGTACTTTGGTGTCCCTGGCAACCACCAGCGGAGTACTGCCGCGGCGCGCCACTTCTTCAACCAGCGTGGTAACTTCCGAGGGGCAGTGCCCACCCCGTGATTCAACCCAGGCACGGATGGCGTCGGACGCGCCTTTGCGTATCTGGCTATCCGCGAGGTCCACGCCGCTCATGCGCGTATGAGCGGAAAATGGCACGAAAGTCGCGCCGAGCTTTTGGATGTCCCGTTCACGGATTCCGTACCTTTCCTTGGCGTGTACCACCACGCTGCGTCCTTCAGGAGTCTCATCCGCGAGCGAAGCAAGCTGCGCTGCGTCCGCCAGTTGTTCGCGCGTTATCCCGGGCGCCGGAATAAATGCGGAAGCCTGCCGGTTGCCGAGAGTTATGGTGCCGGTCTTATCCAGCAACAGCACATCGACATCGCCCGCCGCCTCGACGGCTCGCCCCGAGAGCGCGATGATGTTCGCGCGCAGCATGCGCCCGATGCCTGCAAGACCGATGGCTGAGAGCAACCCGCCAATGGTGGTAGGGATTAGGCAGACCAGGAGCGCAACGAGCACCGTGATGGAAACGGGCGTTCCGGCCTTGGTCACTTCAACGCTGTAAATCGAGAAAGGCAGCAGCGTTGCGGTTGTTTTCAGGAAAATCAAGGTAAATCCAACCAGCAATATAATGAGCGCGATTTCGTTCGGGGTTTTCTGGCGCCGCGCAGCTTCGACCATCGCGATCATGTGGTCGAGAAAGGTTTCACCCGGATTGGCGGTGACGCGCACCACCAGCCAATCGGAGAGGACCTGGGTTCCGCCCGTCACTGAACAGAAGTCGCCCCCTGCTTCGCGTATCACCGGCGCGGACTCGCCGGTAATCGCGGCTTCGTTGACCGAGGCGATGCCTTCGATAACTTCCCCGTCGGTGGGAATGATATCTCCGGCTTCGACCAGAAAAACATCGCCTTTGCGCAGCTGCGTTGAACTAACTTTGCTTACCGAAGCGTCGCGGTTTGGTTTCGCAAGTTTTTTCGCCATCACATCGCGCTTCACCGCGCGCAATGCTGCAGCCTGGGCCTTGCTCCGGCCTTCGGCTATCGCTTCGGCGAAGTTCGCAAACAGCACGGTAAACCACAACCATAGCGAAACCGCCAAAATAAATCCGGCTGGTGCTTCGCCTTTGCCGCCCAGGGCCTGGAAAAATAAAATCGTCGTCAAAATGCTGCCGAGATAGACGACAAACATCACGGGATTTCTCCACTGATACTGAGGCAGCAATTTGACGCACGAGTCAATCAACGCCTGCAGGAAGATGTCTTTGGTGACCAAGGACCGGCGCACCAATTGTGGTACTGGAATCGCTTGCGTGTTCATCATCCGTAATGCTCCTTGAAAATTCGCTCCTAGTGCACGCCAACCATGATGAGATGCTCGACAATCGGCCCGAGCGCGAGCACCGGGAAGAAAGCCAGCGCCCCGACGATGATCACCGTCCCGACCAGCAAGGCGACAAAAAGCGGGGTATGAGTGGGCAACGTGCCGGCGCTCACTGGAATTTTTTTCTTGGCCGCCAGCGCGCCGGCTATGGCGAGCACCGGTACTGCCAGCCAGTAACGACCTAGCAGGATTGCGATTCCGAGCGCCGTGTTATAGAAAACTGTGTTGGCCGAGAGGCCTGCAAACGCACTGCCGTTGTTATTGGCGACAGAGGAGAACGCGTAGAGTATTTCCGAGAAACCGTGAGCGCCCGGATTCGCTACGCCGGCTTTGCCTGCATCAGTAAGCACTGCGATCGCAGTGCCCACGAGAATCACGAGTGGCACGAGCAGAAGTGCCACCGCTGACATTTTCATCTCAAACGCCTGTAGTTTCTTGCCGAGATACTCCGGCGTCCTTCCGATCATGAGCCCCGCCACAAAAACCGCGACGATAGCGAATATCAGCATGCCGTAAAGACCGGAACCGACTCCGCCAAAGATTACCTCGCCCAGCTGCATGTCCCACATCGGGACCAGCCCGCCCAGTGGGGTAAATGAATCATGCATTGAGTTCACCGAGCCGTTCGATGCGACCGTGGTGGCGGTGGCCCAGAGCGCAGAATTGACGACTCCAAAGCGCGTTTCCTTGCCTTCCATGTTGCCACCGGCTTGCATGGCGCTCGCGGTTTGATCAACTCCTTGCTTCGCGAGCAGCGGATTGCCTGACTGTTCCGAGCCAACGCAAAGCGCGAGCATGGCTACAAATACAATCGTCATCGCGGCAAGCACCGCCCAGCCCTGGCGCGTGTCGCCTACCATGCGTCCAAACGTGTAGCACAGCGCCGCGGATATTAAGAGAATCGACAGTACTTCGAGAAAGTTGGACAAGGGCGTTGGATTTTCGAAAGGATGCGCGGAGTTGACGTTAAAGAAACCGCCGCCGTTGGTGCCGAGCTGCTTGATCGCGATCTGGGACGCAGCCGGACCGAGCGCAATGACCTGCTCCTTCGCCACCGCTTTTTCAGTGACAGGATTCCCCTTCTCGTCCTTGACCGATTGACCCGCAGCATCGAGTTTCGGATTGTCGTATTCAACCGGTTGCACAAGCGGCACGGTTTGGTAGGTGGAAAAGGTCTGTACCATACCCTGACCGACATAAACCAGAGAGAAAATGAACGCGAGAGGCAAAAGGATATACAAGGTGGTGCGGGTGAGATCAACCCAGAAATTGCCGATGGTCTCGGCACTCTGCCGCGCGAAACCGCGGATCAACGCCACCAGCACCGCCATTCCCGTCGCAGCGGATAAAAAGTTTTGCACCGTTAGCGCTGCCATCTGAGTGAAATAGCTCATCGTAGTCTCACCGCCATATCCCTGCCAGTTGGTGTTGGTAGCGAAACTGACCGCGGTATTGAACGACGAATCTGGGCTGACCGCGGAAAAAGCCTGCGGGTTGAGCGGCAAATAGGTCTGCAGCCGTTGCAATGCATAGACCGCGAGTGCCCCGAGCACATTGAATATCAGCATTGCCACCGCGTACTGGGTCCAATGCATCTCCTGCGCCGGCTTCACGCGACACAGCCGGTAGAGTAGGTTTTCAAACGGCAAGCAGAAGCGATTGATCAACCGTATGCGCCCCTCGTATACATTGGCCATATAGGTCCCGAGTGGTTTGACCAAAAGCAGCAAGACAACCAAGTAGAGGGTAAGCTGCAAATAACCGTTGCCAGTCATCAGAATTTCTCCGGGAAAAATAATGCGACGACCAAGTAGACGAACAACGCGATCGCGAGTATCAGGCTTAACAGGTAGGTCCAACTCATGAGCCTCTCCTCAACAGCCGATCGAAGCCGTATACCAAACCGATGGTCAGCACGAAGAAACCGACCATGAGTGCGATAAAGATAACGTCCATCATATGTGCCTCCAATTACCACCAACGATGGACTAGATTCTGCGGTTAAACAGATCAAAAAGCCGTAGAAAATTCTCTCGGCGGTGTTAAAAACTTGTAAAAACAAGTGGAACTTGCGCATCATCAGCGCAACGCTCGAATCTCAAGCTGGCTTTAGCCTACTCTTGCTCTTTTACATTCAAGCGCCCGAACGCTAATGGTCAAAAAAGGTTCTCGCCGACTGCGAGTTTCGAATGTCGGCGTCTAGCGACATTAAAACAGGTAAGCAATCAATAAAGTAACAACCCAATCGCAGTTCATGTCGCTTTGCTGCGACGTTCATCCCGATGAGTTTCCTTGAATGTTTTGTTCATGCCGATTGTTTTAGCTAGAAATTTCCAATCTGGCACGCGGACTGCTTCCGATTTAGGGTAGAACCGGGCGAATGACGACCAAAAATCGCGCGCAGCGAAGCAGGCAGGAATATCGCGAGCAGCCTGGTATCGAAAGATTCTGGAGGATCACAGAATAGGAGATACCATGGTTGCGAAGCTAGGCATAGACACGAAATCAAATCCACGGCGAATAGGACTGTGCGCTCTCCTTTTAGGCCTTCTGATAATTGCGGCTCCTGAACTCCTCGGTGTTGGAAACACCGCGGTCGACCCTGGCGTAAATCTCAACGGTCCGCCGCGCGCGGGTGGTCCCCTTCCCGGATTGACCGCAAACGAACTGAAGCTGTTCACCGCTGGTTTGAATGCGTTCACCGAACGAGATTCGGTGAAAGGCACGTTCGTCAGCCCAAATTTTGGTGCCGAGACTGGCGAGGGCCTGGGTCCGCGCTTCAATGCAAACAGTTGCGCCGCCTGTCATATACAACCGTCAATTGGCGGCTCAAGTCCAATCATTAATCCTCAGTTTGCAATTGCCTCCGATGCTGGCGCTACAAATGTTATTCCATCTTTTATCACCAAGAATGGGCCAATCCGCGAAGCGAGATTCCCGCTAGTGGTGGATGCCAATGGCCAGATTGTTAGGCCCACCATGCGCGACGGTGGAGTGCATGCTTTGTTCACCATCACCGGCCGCCAGGATGCACCCGGCTGCAATATCGCCCAACCACCATTTGATGTGGTACAGGCGCAAAATAACGTGTCATTCCGCATCCCGACACCGGTTTTTGGCGAGGGCCTGATCGAAGCCATCGCGGATTCGACCATTCTTGCCAGCCATGTGAGCACGGCAGCAGCAAGGCGGCCAATGGCGATCGCCGGCCGCGAAAACAGGGGCCGGGAAAACAGAACGGGCAACGATTCGACCATTACCCGGTTCGGCTGGAAGGCGCAAAACAAGTCTCTGTCGATTTTTTCCGGTGAAGCTTATAACGTCGAGATCGGCGTGACCAATGAGTTATTCCAAAACGAACGCGACACGGAGCCATCACCTCTTCCCGCTTCCTGCATATTCAACGGCATTCCGGAAGATCACACCAACTTCGACCAGTTGAGCCAGCAGGGTTCAACGTTTGCCGATGTCGCAAGCGACATCGTGCGATTTGAAATCTTCATGCGTTTCCTGGCGCCACCGGCACCGAGCTGT
>Ga0187774_10000097_pt1 | contig 27488 bp, 23 predicted proteins | sample 0216_BV02_MP05_2_FD_133152 | JGI IMG/M metagenome (GOLD analysis project Ga0187774, IMG submission 133152) | Tropical peat soil microbial communities from peatlands in Department of Meta, Colombia - 0216_BV02_MP05_20_MG | ecosystem: Environmental > Terrestrial > Soil > Wetlands > Peat | place... | reverse complement strand
TGTACTCGACTTGGGCGAGCAGGCCAGAAGGTTGAGCATCAAGCTGCCGTTTGATGCTTCCGACATGCTCGCGTTGATTAGTTCCGGTCCCGCAGGATTGGCGGCGGTACAGAAGCTTTTGGGGGCAGGAGACGCGGGGCTCGAATTGGCCCAACTCAAGCTCCTCGCGCCGATTCCGCGACCGCGCAAAAACGTCTTTTGCGTGGGATGGAATTACCTTGAGCACTTCGCCGAAGGGGAAGCCATACGACGTAGTGCCCAAGAGTTGCCCGAGCACCCGGTATTTTTCAGCAAGGCCCCCACCGCCGTAACGGGACCCTACGACAGGATACCCTACGATGCGAAAGTGTCGGCGCAAATCGATTGGGAAGTGGAGCTTGCGGTCATAATCGGCAAAAACGGCAAGAATATTCCCGAAAGCGAGGCGCCGGATTATGTCTTCGGCTATACGGCATTAAACGACATTTCCGCGCGCGATCTACAGCGACGCCACGGCGGTCAATGGCTCAAAGGCAAGAGTCTCGACGGTGCCTGCCCGATGGGACCGTGGATTGTGACGCGAGACGAACTAGACCCGGCCGATCTGAGAGTGGTCACCCGCGTCAACGGTATTACCAAGCAGGATTCCAGCACGCGCCACCTTTATTTCAAAGTTCCGCGCCTCATCGCCGAACTTTCATTGGGAATGACCCTTGAAGCAGGGGATATCATTTCTACAGGCACCCCCGCTGGAGTCGGTTTTGCCCGCGTGCCGCCCGAGTATTTAGAGTCGGGTGATCTGTTGGAGACCGAAATCGAGGGAATCGGCCGAATGGAAAACCGCGTCGGCTGACGAAATCCGCTTCGATTACATTGCGCCCAGGAGTTTCGCCGTTTTCGCGACGTCCTTGGGTTTCACCCAGAATATCACTCCGTAGCGCCCCTCCCCGGCTGTCACCGCGTCCAAAGCCGTGACGTTAATTTTGGCTTCTGCCAACTTGCCCAGGGTATCGACGATGGCGCCGACACGATCCTCCCCTTGGATCAGAAACCCGGTTTTTTTTGCACCGAGCTTAATTTTGGCCCTTTTTGCCGCGTCCTTAAGAGCCATCATGTTTTCGGGAATAAAATCGATCTGTGCCCGCCCGCCCCTCGGAAAACCCGAAAAAGCCAGCAGATTCACGTTGGCATCACGTAACACCTTCAGCATGCGTACACCTTCCCCCACCTTGTTGGGCGCGCTCACGGTGAAGTAGTCCACTTTGCGAATGATATCAGGCATATTCCCTCCTTTTATATTCACGGCATGTTCATTCCAGCCCAATTTATTTTTAGCAAGCTTTTCAGCCAATGGCAAACCCAAGTTTGCAAGGGGCGGCAGCCCCGGCGCTTACTCGGTCGCGCGCGCGGCTTTCTCGGCCACTCTTTTTGCAAACTTCGTGCTGTCGATTATGAAACGTTCATGCGTTCCAGTGGAAATAGCGTCTAGGCCATCATGCGCACTTACCGAAAATTCCAGCCTTCGTCCGTCAACCTTTTCCAGCCGGACCGCCACCGTAACCGTTAGACCGGGCGGGGTAGGAGCATTGTGGCTCAGATTTACACGTGTGCCGAGGGTTTGCTCATCGGGCCAGTCTAGGCACGGGCGAATCGCCTCGATGCACGCCCACTCGACCAATCCGACCAGGAAACCGGTAGCCAGCACCTGCGGCATTTCCCTAAACATTCGTGATTCCGGAAAGAGATTTGGAACAGTCTTAGTTGTCGGGATTTTGAACTTGAATTCAAACGAAAGCCCGGGTTCGAGGTTAGTTTTCATTAGGACTCCGTGGATGACGACTGTAATATTATCGCAGAACGCCACGTTCGCCTTGGGAAGCTGTGCAAACTACGGTAAGCTTTTGCCTGCGACCCTCCAAAGGATACGAACTCCTAAGGCAATGCCCCTCAAATGTGGCGGCCGGCATATTTATCCCCGGATAAGCGCTGCGAAAGACAGGCAGGAGCTTTGGCCATACTTGCTGGAGCGCGTGCGAGTCTTCAGACTTGCGTTCGTTGCCCATGCGATGCTTCGATGATCGGCGTCGTTGCTTGCGAGTGTTTTACCGATACCGAAGTGACGCAATCCGATGAGCTTCTTTAGGACAAATAAAGTAAAGCCCTGACACGCTACTTTCTGGTCTTCTTGTTGCGCGCTCTCGCGATAGTCCGCGCATGTTGGCGGCAGGAAAATCGGCTTGTCTTGCCAACACATGCGATAAGTTTGATTCCGAGGTATAAATTGCAGTCTTGCGCACAACGAAAAGGGCAGCCATAACCCTAACGAACAACCTTGAATGTTCAATAGGCTGATCATTGGAGCCCAATTAGGATGAAAGCAATGGTTATCGAAAAAAAAACCCGCTCCGCACGTAGAATGTCGGAGATTCAGCCCTTTCATGTAATGGCACTGTTGGCGCGGGCGCGCGAGCTGGAAGCGCAAGGACGTTCTATTATTCATATGGAAATCGGGGAGCCGGATTTCCCTACGCCGCAGTCAGTGATTGCCGCTGGAATACGGGCGCTGCAGCAGGGCGATATTCGCTATACGCCAGCCCTTGGGCTCCCGCAATTGCGGGAAGCGATCGCAGGTTTTTACTTGGAACGCTACGGCCTCAGAGTTTCGCGCGCACGGATTATCGTCACCCCTGGCGCATCCGGAGCGCTGCTGTTAGCGTTAGGCATGTTAGTGAATCCCGGCGATAAGGTGCTGATGAGTGATCCGGGCTACCCCTGCAACCGCCATCTTGTGCGGCTCATCGAAGGTCTCCCGATAGGAATAGGGACCAGCGCAGTCAACGGCTACCAGCTGACTTCCCAACTCATTGCCCAGCATTGGGAGGCCGATACCGCGGCAGTAATGGTCGCCTCGCCCGCCAACCCGACCGGGACTGTTGTGGACCCGGAAAATCTGCGTGACATAATCGAAAAAGTTGAGGCTCTAGGCGGCACGCTCATCGCCGATGAGATATACCATGGGCTCGTGTACCAAGGAAAAGCCGCGAGTGCCTTGTCTACTTCGGATGACGTATTTGTCGTCAACAGTTTTTCCAAATATTTTGGAATGACCGGATGGCGACTGGGTTGGCTGGTAGCGCCGGAATCCCGCATGCACGATGCCGACAAGCTTGCGCAAAACATTTTTCTCGCCGCGTCCACTCCTGCACAATACGCGGCACTTGCGGCATTTCATCCCGATACCATTGCCATCCTGGAACAGCGAAGAATCGAATTCCAACGGCGCCGTGATTATTTGCTGCCGGCCATACGCAATTTGGGCTTAAATGTTCCCATTAATCCACAGGGAGCTTTTTATCTGTATGCTGACTGCAGCCGGTTCAACAATGACAGCGAAACTTTTGCTTGGGAAATTCTGGAGCACGCGGGGGTTGCGATAACTCCAGGCGTGGATTTTGGGCGCCACGAAGCAAGGCAGCACGTTAGATTTGCCTACACCACCTCTTTGGAAAATCTGGTGGAAGGGGTGCACCGTCTGGAAAAATTTCTCCATAAAAGCTGATTCGTGATTTTGTTTCCGACGCGATGCAACGATCCAAAAAATAGGCAAGTTCCGCAGCCGGGCTACGGTCTTCGACCCGAATATTGCGGTAACCCAGTTTCCGGATCGCGCAGAGCGCAATTCCGCTGTAACACGTCCGGCGACTCTCTGCGATCAATGTCCTTCACAGGAATTAGTCGACTTGCGACTACAGTCTTCATGGCGTTTTGGCCACGCTATTTGACTTATGCCACCGCGGGATCTCGGTTTTCCAGGTGCCTAAGAATTGCGAATTGCGACGAATTCTAGGCGGGACTGTTGACCAAGGCGCGCTCCAGAGGCATTTAGCTTGTCGTTAGGCGTCGTGCAATACCGGTTGAACGTCTTGGACTCGGGGATGGTTTTTACAGACCGCCCTCCGGTGTCCCGTACCCCCATGCCGCAAATTAGCACTGCGAGCTGTTTGGTAACGCGATAGTGGGCGCTCACAGTTAGTTGGGCCAATAGGTGAAACTAGGCACTGTTTTTTTACCTAGCAAGCTTCACTGTGGATGAGGTAGCTGTCTTAGCAGTCGGCTTCACTGGCTTTAGTTTACGAACGCCAGTCGTGGCAGCGTCAATGAGACCTTTCGGACAAATCCTCCAAGGCAGTCAGCGCACTTGCGGCAACCGCGCGCGTATCGTCAGAATGCCGAGCGCCCATTGCCCGCCCGCTTCAGCGGAAAATTAGACCTGGCTGCGGTAATTTTTCAGAATTTGTTGTAGCCGTTGCTTTTCGTTAATTACTTTTTCCGCATACTGACTAGACCCGTTTTCCAATGCCCCGTTGTACATTCGAAGTGCAGTGGTTAGATCCCCACTACGCACAATATATTCCCTCAATATTCTGGCGCCTAGAAGAATATTAGTTTCGGGATCAAGCATGGCCTTTTCTCCACCCGATGCAATTATTTTTTCCATGTGGTATCGCGGAATCACCTGCATAAGGCCTTTTGCACCCGCGACACTTTCGGCGATGGGATTGAACCGGGATTCAACGGCCATAACTGCGATGATCAACAAAGGATCCAGACCGGTCTGCTTTCCTGCCGCGAAAGCCGCGCTAACCAGGTCCAAAGTGGCATCCACAGAAACTCGATACCGCTTTGATTCAAATTCGGCGATCGCTATTAACTTGCCATCTGCGGGTACCCTTGGTTCCAGAACGTCCTGCTCCGGCAAATCCACCGATTCGTTCTGGATCGGCGAAAGCGCAGATTTTCCGGAATCAACCGTAGCGCTCTCAAGTTGAGGCAGTTCAGGAGAGTGCAAGCTCAATGCAAGCGACAAAAGGCTCATCATTAGCGCGAAAAAAACGATCAAACTTCGCCCCTTTTCCGGCAACGGGGCCTCATTGTTGATTTCGACGTGCGTCGATTTAGCCATAATTGCAAATACCTCCTCGTCTACTAACTGGTTATTGCACTATTACCAAAACGCATTCGAGGACCATTTATTCCCCGCGGCTTGCCTGCTAAGCGGTTCTAATCTTCGTGATAACCGGCCGCCAGGCATTTGTGCAAAGCAGCATTATTATATCATACTGTTTAACAAACGGTTATTAAATTTTAACTTGCATCATTTTATTATTATGATGCAACGCGATACATATTGCCGCGGGGACCGGGATTTGCAAGACCAAAATTTCGCACCGAAACGGTGCGTTCCGGTAGAGGACAGTTCTTTCCGGGGGCACTCGCATTAGAGTCAATGCTTGGGCTTTGATTCGAGCTTGTTATGTTTTTCTTTTCTATTCAATACATTATTATACTTTTGTGGCTCCAAGAGCTGGCCCTCAATGATTCTAGCCGCAAAAAAGGTATTTGTCCGAAATTTTGCTCTGTGCAGAACCCAGTTTCTCACCGTCGCTGACAAATTAGTGGTAGTATTTGTTTCGCGCTAATGATCCGATTGGGAGTCGAAAGCCGAGACGGCGACCGCGGGCACGCTGCCAGTAATGGGGAGTGTCGGTAGTCGCCGCCGAATCAGCTACAACGGCCTCGATCCAGTCGGAGCAAAGGGCCAAGCCGAGGGAGCCGGAGTTGAAATCGGCCGTGGCTCCGGCGCTTGGGCGGGACTGGTCACTGGCGTCGCCGCAGGCTTTACCGCTGGTTTGCCGGGTTTTGCCCTTTTCCGGGCGTGCCTCTTTGCCGCTCCCTTTTTCATTGACTTCTTTGATGACTTCTTTTTGGCCGCTCTTTTCAAGGCAGATTTCCTTGCCACGGCCTTCTTTTTTTTGGCCGTTCTCTTTTTAGCCAATTTTCTCCTCATTGCCTTTTTGCTTCGCATGGCTTTTTTCTTCTTACCGGTCCTCTTCTTGGACTTGCGTTTCGCTGCCATAACAACCTCCTACACAAGAATTAACGTTTTAAAACGTACACTACCACTCGCCACAGCTTACCCCGGTATAGTACAGCCGGTCGGCTCCGCGACCCGCGGTACCGGGATTTTGCAGGAGTTCTCCCAATCAATAGCATCCAAAGTCGCGCTCGTCTTCTCCAGGCTTCACGCTTGGAGCTAAGATCCGTTTTTCTTTCTCAACCTTCATTGGCCTAGAAACCAATCACCGTCAATCCCAGTTTAACGCCCCACCTGTTTGATACTCGATTACGCGCGTTTCAAAAAAGTTCTTCTCCTTTTTCAGGTCAATTAATTCGCTCATCCATGGAAAAGGATTGGCCGCCCCCTGATACATTGTATCCAGACCAATTTGCTGGCAGCGGCGGTTGGCGACAAAGCGCAGGTACTCCTTAAACATCGCCGCGTTAAGGCCCAGCACGCCACGCGGCATGGTGTCTTCGGCGTACCGGTATTCCAGTTCCACTCCTTTTTGGACCAAGTCTTTTATCTCCTCGCGGAATTCGGGCGTCCACAAATGTGGATTTTCCATCTTGATCTGATTAATAACATCGATACCAAAGTTGCAATGCATGGATTCGTCACGCAGGATGTATTGGTATTGCTCGGCCGCGCCAGTCATCTTGTTTTGCCGTCCTAGCGCCAGTATTTGTGTAAACCCCACGTAGAAGAACATTCCTTCCATGATGCAGGCAAACACGATCAGGCTCTTCAAAAGCCGTTGGTCATTTTCTGTTGTGCCAGTCCTAAATTCGGGATTAGTCAACGTATCGATGAACGGCAACAAGAATTCGTCCTTGTCACGTATGCTCGCAATTTCGTGATACATATTGAAAATTTCGCCTTCATCAAGTCCCAGGCTTTCCGTTATATACTGGTAAGCATGGGTGTGAATAGCTTCTTCGAATGCCTGACGCAGCAAATACTGTCGGCATTCCGGATTAGTTATGTGGCGATACGTACCAAGCACGATATTATTTGCGGCGAGACTGTCGGCTGTGACGAAAAACCCCAGATTGCGTTTAATGATGAACCGCTCGTCTTCGCTAAGACCCTGCGGATCTCTCCATAACGCGATATCGCGGCTCATGTTAATTTCCTGCGGCATCCAGTGATTGGCACAAGCGGCGAGATACTTTTCCCAGGCCCACTTGTATTTGAACGGTACCAGCTGGTTAACGTCAGCGCGGCAATTGATTATATGTTTGTCTTCAACGGAAATTCGCTTCACGCTGTTGCCGGCGGCATAGCGCTCTTCCGGCTTTGCGGATGCCGGCGTCTCCGGTACGAACCCGGTCGCCGGCTGCAGGCCGAACCCTGGAAACGGATCCAAATCATTCTCGAACTGCAACATCTTGCCTCCTTTATGTAGTTTTAGGTGGACGCTTATTACTGACACGACTCACAAGAGGGATTGTCGATGGAACATAATTCTATGCGATCCGGAGTTGGGTTCTCCGATACCGGCACGGCATTGAGCTGCCCAGCTTTTACCGTGGATTTTTCAGCATGCGTTGCGCCCAATGTGCGCAGGTAATAGGTGGTTTTTAAACCACGCCGCCATGCCAACTTGTAGATTTCGTCAAGTTTTTTGCCGCTTGCCCCCGCCAAATAGATGTTGAGTGACTGTGCCTGATCAATCCATTTCTGACGGCGCGATGCCGCTTCCACCAGAAAAACAGGATCAATCTCAAAAGCAGACGCGTAAAGGTTGCGAATATCACTCGGGATACGATCGATTTTTGAGAGCGCCCCGTCGAAATACTTTAGATCCGAAATCATCACTTCGTCCCACATGCCGAGTTTTTTCAGGTCCTCGACTAAATAGCAATTGACCACCGTAAATTCTCCGGAAAGATTGGATTTGACATAAAGATTCTGGTAAGTGGGCTCGATGCTCGCCGATACCCCGATGATATTGGCGATCGTGGCAGTAGGCGCAATCGCGAGACAGTTGGAGTTACGCATGCCGTGATTCTTTATGCGTGCACGCAGAGCATCCCAGTCGAGCACCGATGATTGATCAACCTCGACATGGCCGCCGCGCGCTTCGCTGAGCAATTTCAAAGTATCCTGCGGCAGTATGCCGCGGTCCCATAAGGATCCGGCATACGAAGGATAACGCCCGCGCTCGGCCGCGAGCACCGTAGATGCCCAATACGCATGGTATGCCACCGCTTCCATCGAGCGGTCAGCAAATCCGATTGCATCCGGGGAAGCGTAAGGGATACGCAGCTCGTGCAAGCAATCCTGGAAACCCATTATGCCAAGGCCTACGGGGCGATGCTTGAGATTGGAATTGCGCGCCTTGTTGACAGCATAGAAATTGATGTCGATTACGTTGTCCAACATGCGCATGGCTGTACCCACAGTGCGCCGCAGCTTGTCATGGTCAAGCTTGCCGTCTTTGAGGTGCGCGACCAAGTTAAGCGAACCCAAATTGCACACCGCTATTTCGGACTTGTTGGTATTGAGAGTGATCTCGGTACAAAGATTTGAGCTGTGCACAACGCCAACATGCTGCTGAGGCGAGCGGATATTGCATGCGTCCTTGAAAGTGATCCACGGATGGCCCGTCTCGAACAGCATGGTCAGCATTTTGCGCCAGAGCGTAAGCGCCGGAATGTTTTTATATAGCTTGAGTTCACCTTTGGCGACCTTCGCTTCATATGCGGTATACGCTTCTTCGAACGCTTTGCCGTACTTGTCGTGCAAGTCGGGTACATCTGAAGGTGAAAACAGCGTCCACTCACCGCCTTCCATGACACGCTTCATAAACAGATCTGGAATCCAGTTAGCCGTGTTCATGTCATGCGTGCGCCGGCGGTCGTCACCCGTGTTCTTCCGTAATTCGAGAAATTCCTCGATATCCAGATGCCAGGTCTCGAGGTACGAGCAGACCGCTCCCTTACGTTTGCCTCCCTGGTTTACCGCGACCGCAGTATCGTTCACCACTTTCAGGAAAGGCACCACGCCTTGCGACTTGCCATTGGTGCCTTTGATGTGGCTGCCTAAGGCGCGCACCGGTGTCCAGTCATTTCCCAAGCCCCCGGCATATTTGGCAAGAAGAGCATTTTCTTTAATCGCCTCGTAAATTCCATCTAGGTCGTCTTGGACCGTGGCAAGGTAGCAGCTGGAAAGCTGCGATCGTAAGGTGCCCGAATTAAACAGCGTCGGTGTCGAGCTCATGAAATCGAAGCTGGAGAGGATGTTATAGAACTCAATGGCGCGGGCCTCGCGGTCGATTTCATTGATAGCCAGTCCCATCCCTACGCGCATGAAAAACGCTTGCGGAAGCTCGATGTGGCGCCCATGAACATGCAAGAAATAGCGGTCGTAAAGGGTCTGCAGCCCGAGATAGCCGAACTGCAGATCACGGCCCGCATCCAGCGCCGCGGCCAGGCGCCGCAGATCAAAACGTGCGAGACGCGGGTCAAGCAATTCAGCATCGATTCCTTCCTGAATGAAGCGCGGAAAGTATTCGGCATAGGCCGCTACCATCTGTTCCTGGCTCACCTCTTCGCCAAGCGCTTCCAACCGGATCGAGTGCAGCAGTAATCGCGCAGTAACAAAACTATAAGCCGGGTCCTTTTCTATCAGCGAGCGCGCTGAAAGGATCGCCGATTTGCGTACCTCCTCCACTGGCACGCCCTCGTACAAGTCCTTGAGCGTCGATTTGAGGATCGCCCCGGCGTCCACTGCCTTTCCTAGACCCGCGCAGGAGGTCTGCAATAGCGTGCCCAGACGTTGCAGGTCGAGCGGAACCTTACGGCCATTTTCGACTACGTTGATTACCTGTGACGGCGCCGCGGCTTCGAGTACTGCCTTCTGTTTGGCGCGGTTGCGTGCGCGCTCTTCCCGGTAGAGCACATATGATCGCGCCACTTCATGCTCTCCCGAGCGCATAAGGGAAAGTTCCACCTGGTCCTGAATGTCTTCGATGTGGAAAGTGCCGCCGTTCGGTTGGCGTCGCATCAGCGCATTCACCACGGTTTGGGTAAGTTTCGTGACCATCTCGCGGATACGCGCCGAAGCCGCCCCCTGCCCGCCATTCACGGCGAGATACGCTTTGGTCATTGCCAGTGAAATTTTGGTAGGCTCGAATGCAACCACGCTACCGTTGCGGCGGATAACCTTGTACTGCGCAAAGCGCGGGTCCTGGTCAGGAATAGGTGCAATATCCGAAAAGCTGATGCCCGCCCCGGCAGTGACAGAACCAGCTTCGCTAACAACATGCTCCTGCATCTCGATGTCTCCTAATGTCTTTTTAAGCTTTTTATTTAGCGGGTTAAAGCAAAAGGGCGCGTCCCCCTCGACTACTATATATAGTTATGAATGAACCTTTCTCAACTAATTCTAGTAGCTTGAATCCGCATCTGCAACTACTTTTTGTGGTGAGACTGGGCGGGGATTACTATAGGTAGTAAAAAGATCAAATTAGCTGCGCACATCCTTAAGAAAGCGGTCCCAGTCAAAGAAGGGGCCGGGGTCAGCCTTGCGGCTTGGCGCGATTGCGGAATGTCCGACGATATCCTTGATCGGGTAAGTCCGTTTCATTTCTAGAGTGAGCAATTTAAGCGCGTGGTATTGAGATTCGCGGAACGGGAGCAAATTGCTTCCCTCTAGTTCTATGCCTATGGAAAAATCATTGCAACGAGTGCGGCCACGCCAGTTCGATATTCCCGCATGCCAAGCCCGCTTGCAGCAGGGCACAAATTGCAGGATTTCTCCGTCGCGACGTACAAAGAAATGTGTAGAGACTTTGAGCTCGCGAATCGCCTGATAATAGGGGTGGGCAGCCGGATTGAGGCGGTTGGTAAACAGCTCCGCCACTCCCGAACCACCAAATTCGTTGGGTGGCAGGCTGATGTTATGAATCACCAATAACTCGACTGCACTGCCCGGTGGGCGATCGTCACAATTGGGAGAGGGTAGGTAGCGCGCGCCCGAAAGTACGCTTTGGGGATCGAGCTGCACGTGCTGACAAGTATGCTCCGGAACCCGTTTCAATCAATTCCCAAGCGTTCCATACGGTAGCGCAACGACCGAAAGGTAATGCCAAGCAATTTCGCCGCCGCAGTGCGATTAAAGCGGGTCTTCCCCAAAGCTTCCAATATTGCATCCTTTTCAATTCTGTCGAGATAATCCTGTAGCGGCCATTTGCCGTCGGGTACGCTTACTCGTTCCGCCGGCTGCTGTGGAGTCAGCTGCAGATCATCGCGCACGATTTTCGGCCCTGAGCTAAGCGCGAGCGACCGTTCTAGAACGTTTTCAAGCTCCCGAACATTGCCTGGAAAATCGTATTGCAAAAGCGCTTGCAAGGCATCATCGTCTAGCTCGGCTGCGGGAGCGCCATGTTGCTTGGCAAGTTGAGCTAAAACCGCCTGAGCAATCAAAGGAATATCGTCGCGCATATCGCGCAGCGAGGGCATCTTCAATTCGATGACATTGAGCCGGTAATAAAGATCCTGGCGGAATTTGCCATTCTCCACGCCCTTGGCAAGGTTCTGATGGGTAGCGCTGATGATGCGCGCATCGGCGTTTTCCTCTTGCGTGGATCCCACCTTGCGCACTTTTTTCTCCTGAATTGCGCGCAACAGTTTTACTTGCATCAACAACGGTAGATCGGCTACTTCATCGAGAAAAAGCGTGCCCCCGTTTGCGGCCTGGAAAAAACCGTCTCGGTCCTGCTCAGCACCCGTGAAGGCACCTTTCTTATATCCGAAAAACTCGCTCTCCATCAGGTTTTCCGGTATCGCGCCACAATTTACCGGTACAAATGGCCCGCTCCGGCGTGCGCTCTTTTCGTGGATCAGTCTTGCTGCGAGTTCCTTCCCGGTTCCCGATTCGCCACTGATATAAACCGGTGCTTCGCTTCGCGAGAGTTTTTCAATGAGTTGCCGCACTTGACTCATGGCTTCCGACGCGCCCAGCAGCCGGCTTTCGCCGGTCTTGTCTTCGGCAGGTTGGGCAAGACTTAACGCGGATTTCACCAAGGTGCGCAATTGTTCGAGTGAAACCGGTTTGGCGATGTAATCGAACGCCCCCGCCTTTAGAGCGGCGACCGCGTTCTCCGCGCTGCCGTGGGCCGTGATCACTGCCACCGGCAAATCCTCGCAGTGCGAATTTATATACTTGACAAGATCCAATCCATCGCCATCCGGCAAACGCATGTCGGTGAGACACAAATCATAGTGCCGGGTTTGTAATAGCTTGGTTGCTGAAGCAAGATTTTCTGCGCGCTCTACTTCCAGCCCCATGCGCAACAAGGTAAGTTCCAGCAGTTCCAGAATGTCGACCTCATCGTCCACGATAAGGACGTTGCGTCCTGATGCCTCGCTTTCCAGCCTGCTTGATTTGCGTTTGCTCATGCCTTTGCCTTGCAAAGTAGCGTGAAATGGCCGCCTGGTGTAGCTTCCACGTAATCCAGCGTCGCACCGTTAGCGTCGCAAATTTCCCGCGCAATGTACAGACCCAATCCCGTTCCGCCCGACGCAGTTGTAAAAAATGGCTCGAACAGGTGGCCGCGAAACGCCGGCGCCACTCCTGGACCGTCGTCAATAACATCTAATTTTACCGTATCCTTGCCGGTGCCGTCCGATGCAATCAGCCGAATGCTGCCTTCCCGCTTCTGGCAATGGCGCAAGGCGTTGCGACAAAGATTCCACATGACTTGATTCAAATGGCTGCGGTCGAAGTACAACACCGGTCGAGCGTGACTTTCAAGTCTGAAGATATTGGTGGAAATCTTTTCGTTGCGGCAGAACTCTTCGACAAACGTCCGCAGGAAATCAGCCACGTTTATGGTCTCGGGGAGCGCGCGGTCCCGGCGGTTGAGCTTGAGCACATCCTGCACCATGCGATCCAGGCGTTGGGCATTCTCGCTAATTATCTCTAGCAAGCGGACTTGCGTATCCGTCTGATCGGGTTCTTCCTGAAGTAACTCGGTGGCATGGCTAATTGAACTCAAGGGATTTCTGATTTCGTGCGCAATATTGGCGGTGAGCCTACCCAACGCGGCCAGCTTGAGCTGCTGCGCTTGCGCCTGAACGCGGCTCAAGTCTTCCAGAAAAATGACCGTCCCTAGAGCTTGACGATCGCCCACGGCCACGAAGCGCACCCCGATGAGACGCGCGCGCGAAATCGCCAGGGGTTCGACTGTGCCACGCTGGCCACGCCAATCCTCAAGCCGCCCGGCCAGCGCCGCAGCATATTCGTGCAACATCACGTCTTTCCCTCGCTCACGTCGCAGTTTGCCTAGAAATCTTTCCACCTGCGAATTATGTTGTCGGATCGTCCCGTTTTCATCCACTACCAGCACACCGTCCTGCATATCCTGAATAACCAGTTGATTGACTTGCGCCAAGTTGGCGAGCTCAATACCGCGCTGCAAGGCAAGACGCTCGCTTGCCAAGGCATACTTGGCCAGCGCATTCGCGAGCCAAGCGGTCGCGAAATAACCCACGCTGAGCAAACCGGACTGCACGTACTGCGTGCTTTCCTCGTGTCCTTGCAGAACTTGCAAGGTCTGCTGCAAGAGCACCGCAATGCTCGCCAGCGCCGCATAAAATAAGGATAAGCGCCCCCGAATGATCAGACCGGCCGCAGCGAGCGACGCGATCAGAAGCAAGCCGAGTCCGCTGGTGATTCCACCGCTGGCATACATGAGTGCCACAAGAAATACGATGTCACCAAGAACCTGCAAGCTGAGTTGCAGGGAAAAATGCGGTCGCCGCGCAGAGATGGTGAAATGACAGAAAATTCCAAACAATACATACATCACGCTGCCACGCCAAAACAGGTTTTGATCGAGCGAACCAAACAGCGATTGTCCGAAATACTTGGCGGTAAAAATAAACGAAACAGCAACGACAATTCGATAGAAATTGAAGTAAAGGAGAGAGCGCCAGAAGGATTCCGGATATTCGGATTGCTGTGCGCCCAGCAACTGCACCGGCGCGGTCATTTCCTGCCACAGGATGAGGCGCAGCTCTCGAAGGACGGACTTGAAACGGCCTAGAATTTCCTTATCCCCACCGCCAAGACCATCTTGGGCAACGTTTTCCGATCTGCTCGAGCCGTGTATTTGCGGATCTGGCACTTGCTTCAACTAATCGACAAACGGGTCGCGCTGTTTATCGCTCGAATGCGCACGCAAATGTTCCTGGGAACAAAAAAAACCGCCGCGACCGTCAATAACGCTCTCGCTCTTCGGCAAATTAACCCCGCACTGCGCGCAGCGCACCATGTCTTCCACCGAAGTTTCTCGCTTCTCGCCTGGCCTCAACGGGGTCTCGCGATAACCCCTAAAAATCCAGTAAACCAGCAATCCGGCAATTATTACCAACAGCAATTTGTTCAAACTCGTTCTCCGCGCCGAGAATCAAGGCACCCCGCAACAAATTTGGTCGGGGTGACTGGATTCGAACCAGCGACTCCTGCGTCCCGAACGCAGTACTCTACCAGGCTGAGCTACACCCCGATTGCAGCAGTCCGGGATTATTTTAGGCCCGGTTGGAGATGGTTTGTACAAATTGTCGCAGGCCGTGGCAAAAGCCACCATTTGCGCCCGACGTTCTAACAGCTTCTGCTGACCGCAAAGTCCGCCAATTGTAACAAAGAATCTCGGTAAATTGAACGCGGCAGCATTGCGCAAAGCTCGCAAGCCGCACTCGCTTCAATCCTGGCCTGCGCACGCGCGTAATCGAGAGCGCGTGTTTCATGAATCGTATCGAGCACGGTTTCAAAGTCGTCAAGCCCACCCTGCTCAATCGCCCTGCGGATAATTGCTGCTTGCCTCTTGTCGGCTTGTTTCATGGCGTAAATCAGCGGTAGAGTCGCTTTCCCTCCGGCTAAATCATCACCAATGTTTTTCCCGGTCTGCTGGCGGTCACCGGAATAGTCGAGCACGTCATCAATTAACTGGAAGGCTGTACCAAGATGCATGCCGTAACTTGCCATCGCCTCTTCATCGGGGCGTGAAGCATTGCCAAGTATCGCGCCGAGCCGGGTGGCCGCCTCAAACAGTTTTGCGGTCTTGCAACGAATCACCTTCAAGTAGCCCTGTTCATCCAAATCGGCATTATGACAATTCAAAAGCTGCAACACTTCACCTTCGGCAATGACGTTGGTGGCATCGGCCAAAACCTGCATCACTCGCATGTTATCGACTTCTACCATCATCTGGAATGATCTCGAATATACGAAATCACCTACCAGTACGCTGGCGGCATTGCCGAAGAGCGCATTTGCCGTTGGACTGCTTCTGCGTAGCGCCGATCCGTCCACCACGTCGTCGTGGAGCAAAGTGGCCGTGTGGATGAATTCGATCACCGCGGCCAACTCGTAATGGTGCGTCCCCCGGTAGCCGAATGCGCTCGCAGATAGGATTACCAGTGCCGGCCTTAAGCGTTTGCCGCCACTGTTTATGATGTACTCGGCAACCTGACGCACCAGCGCGACGTCGGAATGCAAGCGCTTGCGAATGACCTGATCCACTTCGCGCATGTCGTGCTCGATGGATCCTCGGATGGCTTCAATCGACAGAGCCGTACCCAATTTAAATTACCCGGGCGGGAAGAGATCTTGCAAGCATAACAGAATAATTCGCTCTTTAGAGGGCGCAACGGCGCGCGTTTAATACGTATGCAACAGCGCGAGTTTTGACTCGGGTTAGCCATTAATATAAAATTATTTGTTAATTGAATAAATTAGGGCATGTTAGGAGCCAAACGTGTACGCGGTGATAAAAACCGGGGGCAAGCAATATCGGGTTGCCTCTGGCGAAAAGCTGAAAATCGAGCAGATACCCCAGGCAGTCGGCAGTGAAATTCTGCTGAATCAGGTAATGCTAGTGGTCGATGGCGACAAAATAGCGACTGGTGCCCCGTGGGTCCGCGACGCCAAGGTGAAGGCGACGGTGATTTCGCACGGGCGCGGCGAAAAAGTGCGTATTTTCAAAATGCGCCGCCGAAAAAATTACCGGAGAACACAGGGCCACCGGCAAAACTATACGGAAATTCGCATCGACTCAATCTCGAGTAAGGATAACTAGGCATGGCACACAAAAAGGCGGGAGGCAGCTCCCGCAACGGCCGCGATTCCCAGTCTAAGCGCCTGGGCGTTAAATGTTTCGGTGGTGAGTTGATTTCCGCCGGCAGCATTATCGTGCGCCAACGCGGAACACAAATTCATGCCGGCGACAACGTTGGCACTGGCAAAGACCATACCTTGTTCGCCAAGGTTACCGGTAAAGTACATTTCAAGGCCAAGGGTCCCGAGAATCATAAAACCGTAAGCGTGCTTCCGGTATAGCCAGCGCTTGCAAACAGTATAGCCCTATCGCCCGATAGGGCTTTTTTCGTTTTTCCGCCATACAGTCTAAGTCCTTTTCAAATATGAAATTCATAGACGAGGCATTGATACAAGTCATTGCCGGTAACGGCGGAGACGGCGTGGCGCATTTTCGCAGAGAAAAGTTCCTACCCCGCGGCGGACCCGATGGCGGCGATGGCGGGCGCGGCGGGAGCATCTATGCCGTTTCCGACCGCAACATCAATACGCTTGTCGATTATCGCTATCAACGAATTCACCGCGCAAAAGACGGTGAGAAAGGGCGTGGCGCGGACCGTAACGGCAAAAGTGCCAAGGATGTTCTGTTGCGCGTGCCGGTCGGCACGGTAGTCAGCGATAACGGCACCGGTGAAATGATTGCCGATCTTGCCCAGCACGGGCAAAAAGCATTGCTTGCCAAAGGCGGAAATGGTGGGCTGGGCAACCTGCATTTCAAAACCAGCACCAACCGGGCCCCGCGCCAGTTCACGCGCGGCGTACAAGGAGAAAATCGCGAACTGAAACTTGAACTTAAGGTGCTTGCCGATGTTGGCCTTCTGGGCATGCCAAACGCTGGTAAATCGACGCTAATACGAGCGATTTCCGCAGCGCGTCCCAAAGTTGCAGATTATCCTTTTACCACTCTGCAACCCTATTTGGGCGTGGTACGAGTGGACCACGACCGCAGCTTTGTCATTGCGGACATTCCGGGGCTGATCGAGGGTGCCGCAGAAGGCGCGGGGCTGGGGCACCAATTCCTGAAACACCTTGTGCGCACGCGTCTTCTCTTGCACATAGTTGACATCGCACCGCTCGACGAAGCCGCGGACCCGGTGCGCGATGCCCGGGCAGTGGTTGAAGAACTCAAAAAATACGACGAGGCGCTGTACCACAAACCGCGCTGGCTGGTGCTAAACAAGCTCGACTTGCTCTCCCCACGCGCGCGCAGGCAAAAATACCGCCAATTCCTGAAAGATTTTGGCTGGAAAGGAAAAAGTTTTATCATTTCAGCGTTAGCCGGCGAAGGACAGAAGCAGCTTATTTCAGCCGTGATGCAGTATCTGGAACAGAATCGAAAAACTGAAAGCTAAAACATGCGAGAGGCATTAAAAAGTGCCCAACGGCTGGTCGTCAAAATCGGCAGTAGCCTAGTGACCGATCAACAGCGGGGGCTGGAACATGCCGCGCTCGCGAGCTGGGCAAGACAAATTGCTGCGCTAAAAGGCCTTGGCAAGGAAGTGCTGCTGGTGTCGTCCGGCGCCATCGCCGAGGGCATGCAGCGACTCGGCTGGTCCCGACGTCCGAATACCATGCATGAGCTACAGGCCGCCGCTGCAGTGGGGCAAATGGGACTCATACAGGCGTACGAGACCTGCTTCCGGGAGTTTGGTTTACATACCGCACAAATCCTTCTCACCCACGAGGACTTGTCCGACCGCAAGCGCTATCTCAACGCCCGCTCGACCTTGCGCGCCTTGCTGATCCTCAATGTCATACCCATCATCAACGAAAACGACACGGTAGTAACCGACGAGATTCGTTTAGGCGACAACGACACGCTAGGCGCGCTAGTAACAAACTTGGTCGAAGCGGATGTGTTGATCATTCTTACGGATTTGGCTGGACTGTATACTGCCGATCCGCGCAGACACCCGCATGCCACAATGATTAGCGAAGCACGGGCTGGGGACGAGGAGCTTGAAAAAATGGCAGGAGGCAGCAATTCGCATATCGGCAGGGGCGGCATGGTGACCAAGGTGCTTGCCGCCAAGCGAGCCGCGCGTAGCGGCGCGCATACCGTCATCGCTTCGGGATATGAAGACAATATTCTGCTTAGACTTGCGCAAGGGGAAGCCATCGGCACCTATATCACCGCAGATACCCTGACGCTCGCCGCGCGCAAGCAATGGCTCGCCGATCAACTGCAAGTGCGCGGCAAACTGATGCTGGACGCCGGGGCAGCGCATGCGCTCTGCTCGGACGGCAAGAGCCTTCTGCCGATCGGCGTCTATGAACTATCCGGGGATTTCGAGCGCGGTGAAGTGGTTGCCTGTTTCGACCCGCAAGGACGCGAAATTGCGCGCGGGCTGGTGAATTACAACGCGGCGGACGCGCGCCGCATACTCAAGCTGCCGAGCCATGAAATCGAGCTCGTGCTAGGCCATGTGGATGAGCCCGAGCTCATTCACCGCGATAATATGGTGCTGCTGTAAGGAACCTCTGATTAAGTCCTCCGCGGATTGCACACCGTCGCAACCGTGTGGGACTTAATCAGAGGTTCCCGTGCGCTCTCTCAGGAACCTCGCAAATCCCTGATGAGCGACGAACGCACGGCCTCAGCAACGGTTACACCTGCAATCTCATATGCACGATGGTCCACACCCATGACCAGTGCAGCGCCGCCTTTCAGCGACCGGATCATTTCCGGCGCGAGCTCAAAGCGCAGAAAATGCACCGATGAGGTTTTTTCCTCGTTTTCGCGTTCCAAGTCCTCATCGGCAATTGCGTAGACACGCCCATGGCCCGCGGCCTGAATCCACACGCGTTTTTCCAGGCCTTTGAGTTTGGTCAGCATTTGCCGGCGTTGAGCGACGTCGGGATACTCGATCAACATGGTCGCTTTCAAATTGCCGCCATCGGGTATTAGCGGGTTATAGGCGTCAAGCTCGTCCTGAATTCCCTCCTCTTCGAAGATTTTCTCTGCGCGCAACATTTCCTGGATTTGGTAACGCATGGTGAGCTCGTCTTCGAACATGAGCGTAACGTGGTCTCCCAGTTGCACGCTGCGATTCTTTTTGTGCTCCATCACCTTGGCGCGGAATTCATTGCGCGCCCGCGCGTAGGCTTCAAGCGTCATAAGACTGTCGCGAGTCACGAATCCCATACGCTGCCTTTCCGTCTCATTCAAATTCGCCAATTACAGCCCGTAAGCGATCCGCATCAGCGTAAGCGGATGTTCTTTTCGGGGCGCGGCATCGCCCATGCCTTGCGCTATTTGGCAGGCGGCAATGGCGCAATCGGAACTAATGTAATCGGGCACGGATTCGGCCATTTGCCTGAACACGGGCCTGCCAATTTTCATCGAGTAATCGAAAAACTCGGTTTTCACGCCCCAGGTCCCGTCATGCCCGGAACAGCGTTCCACAGTATTGATTTGGCTGCCAGGAATTAATTGCAGCAGCTCGCGAGTTTTCTGACCTATATTCTGCACTCGCAAATGGCACGGAATATGGTATGAAACTTTGCCCAGTGCGTTCTTGAAATCCGTTTTAAGCAAACCGTCGCGCAAACGCAGCATGAAATATTCGAACGGATCATACATAGCCTCTGCAACCGCCTTTACCTCAACGTCATCGGGAAACAACAGCGGCAGCTGCTGTTTGAACATCAAGGTGCAAGATGGCACCGGAGTGAGTATTGCGTACCCTTGCCTGGCGTAAGTTACCAGCTGCGGGATGTTCGCTTTCTTTAATTTGGCCACCTCTTCTAGCGCCCCCAGTTCCAGCTTGGGCATGCCGCAACAGGCTTCTTTTTCCACTATCGTCGTGGGAATTTCGTTGTGCTCGAGGACTTTCAGCAGATCAAGACCTATTCCCGGTTCACTGTAATTGATGTAACAGGTCGAAAAAATCGCCGCTTTGCCGGGAGTGTTGGCGCCGTCTCGCACCGCAAATTCATTATTACCGGTCGCGGTCTTGCGAAATGTCGCGCTCCGGTATTCAGGCAACTGGCGCTCGCTGTGAATTCCCAGCACGCGATGCATGGCTGCGCGTGTAACCGGAGCGCTGTTGATTGCGTTTACTACCTGCGTCACCACCGGAATGCTGGCAAGTTTGCCCAAGGCGTCGGTGCTGGAAAGCAGCTTGTCACGGAATTTCACTTCACCGCGCCGGTATTTGACTGCCTTAGCCCGGAGCATCAAGTGCGGAAAGTCAACGTTCCACGGGTGCGGGGGCACGTAGGGGCATTTGGTCATGAAGCACATGTCGCACAGGTAGCACTGATCGACCACTTCCCAGTATTTGCCTTTCTCCACTCCGTCCAGTTCCCCAGTGGCGCCCCCGTCAATCAAATCAAACAGGCGCGGAAAAGCATTGCACAGGTTGACACAACGCCGGCAACCGTGACAGATATCGAAAGTTCGCCCAAGTTCGTTGAACAGCGAGCCTTCGTTGTAGTATTCCGGGTTGCCCCAATCAACTGGATGGCGCTTCGGCGCCTCCAGGCTGCCTTCTCTGGTCATGCCGAGAACGAAAAGTTAGGGTGTTGAGTTTGAATGCAACGAGAGACAAGAATTGTTAATACCCAATTCCTTAGCTTGCCCGTTGTTTTTCAGTCTGCCAGTGCGTCGAGCGCTTTCTTAAAACGGTTGGCATGAGAGCGCTCCGCTTTGGCGAGTGTCTCGAACCAATCCGCAATTTCCGCGAAGCCTTCCTCGCGAGCAACCTTGGCCATTCCTGGATACATATCGGTATATTCGTGAGTTTCGCCGTGAATTGCCGATTTCAGGTTAAGGCGGGTTGGGCCGAAAGGCTGATCAGTAGCGGGGTCACCGCATGGTTCCAGATATTCGAGATGACCGTGGGCATGCCCGGTTTCGCCTTCCGCAGTAGAACGAAACACGGCGGAAACGTCGTTTTGCCCTTCCACGTCCGCTTTTGCCGCGAAATATAGATAACGTCTGTTTGCCATGGATTCACCCGCAAACGCTGCCTTGAGATTCTCATGGGTCTTAGAGCCTTTGAGCTGCATGTTACTCTCCTGTAGTCAAGTAAATAAAAAAGCAAATCCGTATTATTGCGCTTGGCAAACACGCCAAGCAGATAAACCTGAAAGTAATTTAGACTTAATCTAATCTATGAAAGAAGTATAATCTATGCCCGCAATAGTGTCAAACGATCTCGAGGCGGCTTAGCGACTCAGCGCGGATTCGATTTCAGCAAAAGTCCGGGCCATTTCGGTAGTCTGAATCGTCACTCCCAGTTGCCGTGCCACCTGAGTAGCCGAAAAAATTCCCCGCACTTTCTGCCTTTGGTCTTCGGCACTCTCATCCACGACTACCGCATGCTGCTGGCCGCTTTTTTTGAGGGTGGAAACCACGTGGCCAACTCTCGCGTGGAGCACATCTTCCATTTTCAATACTTCAAGCTGATGCTGAGGAGTCATGACATCCCGGACCAAGACGTCCTGCCGCTTGATGCCACGTTCCTGGATAAAGAGCAGCGGTTTTTCGCCCAAAATGTCGTTCGCGCTAATTAGGCCCAACACCAAGCGCGATCTGTCCACTACCAGCAAAAGGCGCACACCGCGCTCTATCATGGTCTGGTTCGCGGCATCCAGAGAGGCTTCCGGTTCGATGGTCGCGGCGCACACATGTTTGAGGTCTGTCATGCATTCCTGTGCTGGGCTTTCGAGATTAAGCCGCGAAAGCAGGTCTTGCGTAGGTTGCTGATAGGTTGTGGCTGGATTGAGCGCGCATAAGGCTAGTGGATGGTAATCTCTCAACATGCTATCGCCTCCATAATAGCTAAGCCATGCTTGATTCTGTTATAGCACCGAAAGAACCGGTAACGGAGAAATTGGCGACACGCTCACGAACGGCCGTTCCGCGCGTAGCCCGTACTACACGCGCGAACTCGTCTTTTGGCCGCGTATCCGGCTTTCGCGAATCAAAAAACGCGAAAGCTCATTAAGCGCCTGCTGGTAAACATCGCGCTTGAATTCAATCACCGACTCCAAAGGCACCCAATAGTTCTGCCAGCACCACGCGTCAAATTCGGGATGTGAATGCGCGCGCAGCTTAACATCGCAATCGCGACCCACCAGCCGCAACAGATACCAGATCTGTTTTTGGCCCTTGTACGAACCCCGAAATTCCTTTCTGACCCAGTTAAACGGCACGTTGTATCGCAGCCAGTCGCGTGTGCGCCCGATAATTTTCACGTGCTCCCGGCTCAATCCCACCTCTTCCAGAAGCTCGCGGTACATCGCATCCTCGGGGGTTTCTCCGGGCTTGATTCCGCCTTGCGGAAACTGCCAGGAATGTTCCTTTACGCGCTTGCCCCAAAAAACCTCGTTCTTCCTATTCAGAATTATGATACCGACATTAGGGCGATATCCGTCTCTATCGATCATCTCGACCACCCCGTATTGTCCAATTAAACCAATTTTTCCATATTTCACATAAAAATGTAAAATGCGGCCGTTCTGCCAAGAAATCAACCAAAATTTATGCGTGTCTCGCAGTTTTTTCTTTCCACCTTGAAAGAAGCGCCTGCCGAAGCAGAGCTGGTCAGCCACCGCCTGATGTTGCGCGCCGGCCTCATCAAACGCTTGGCAAGCGGCCTCTATAGCTGGATGCCGCTCGGCTTGCGGGTTTTGCGCAAGGTGGAAGCCATCGTGCGGGAGGGAATGGATGCCAGCGGTGCAATTGAATTACTGATGCCGGCGGTGCAGCCGGCAGAATTGTGGCAGGAATCCGGGCGCTGGGAAATGTACGGCGCGGAACTGCTGCGTATCAAGGACCGTCACCAGCGCGACTTCTGTTTCGGTCCCACTCACGAAGAAGTCATTACCGATATCGTGCGCCGCGAGGTAAAAAGCTATCGCCAATTGCCCGTCATTTTTTACCAGATCCAGACCAAGTTCCGCGACGAAATACGCCCGCGTTTTGGCGTGATCCGTGCGCGCGAGTTCTTGATGAAGGACGCGTATTCATTCCATGCGCACAGGGCGAGCCTCGATCAAACGTATCAGCTGATGTATAAAACCTACTCGCGAATCTTTACGCGCCTGGGACTCGAGTTCCGCGCTGTAGCTGCCGCAACCGGTGCGATCGGCGGAACAAGTTCGCATGAATTCCACGTACTAGCAGAATCGGGTGACGACATGATCGCATTTTGCCCGGATTCCGATTATGCCGCCAACGTCCAGCTGGCCGAAGCGCTCGCTCCTCAAAGCAAGCGCCCCGCGCCGGGCCAAATTATGAAAAAGGTCGCGACTCCGGGGGAAAAAACCTGCGAAGAAGTAAGTGATTTTCTCAAACAGCCGCTTGCGAAGAGCGTGAAGTCACTGATGGTGGCGCGCGATGATAGGATGTTCATGCTGCTGCTGCGCGGGGATCATGCGCTGAACGAAGCCAAAACACAGAAAATTCCCGGTCTCAATCCGTTTCGCTTTGCCAATGAAGCAGAAATTATAAATGCAACGGGATCTCCAACGGGCTTTATCGGGCCAGTGGGTCTGAATCCGAATATCGGCATCATCGCCGATCGCAGCGTGGCGGCGATGGCAGACTTCACCTGCGGCGCGAATGTTGCCGGTCATCACTTGACCGGCGTCAACTTTGGTCGCGACTTACCGGAGCCTTCAATTATCGCCGACATACGCAATGTAGTGAAGGGTGATCCCAGCCCCGACGGCAAGGGTACGCTGGAAATCCGCCGCGGCATCGAGGTCGGCCATGTATTTCAACTCGGCACCAAATATTCCGAGGCCATGAAAGCAACCTTCCTGGACGAAACCGGGCAGACGCGGCTAGTGGAGATGGGCTGTTACGGAATCGGGGTATCGCGCATCGTGGCGGCGGCAATCGAACAAAATAACGATCAGCGGGGAATTATTTTCCCGCCGGCGATGGCGCCTTTCCAGCTCGCAATCGTGCCGGCCGGGAACAACCCTGAAGTGCGCGCTCAGGCTGAAAAAATGCATGATGAACTTTCCGCCTGCGGTATCGAAGTTCTTTTTGACGACCGCGATGAACGTCCGGGAGTGATGTTTGCCGACATGGAACTACTCGGCATACCCCACCGATTGGTGGTTGGAGAGCGCGCGCTTAAGCGAGGCGAAGTGGAATATCAGGGCCGCCGCGACGCGGAAATGCGAACTGTCCCCTTGCAAAACTGCATAAGTTTTATAAAATCCAAGCTATGCGAACAGTAATCATTCCTTGGCTCTTGCTCGCGGCAAGCCCGCTTGCCTGGGGCGGCGCGCAAACACCCGAACCGCTTTTAGCAAGCGTTCGAGCGGTAATGCAAAGCGCGGTTAGTGACCAAGCCACTCCGTGGCTTGCGTTCGGATCCGAGGCGGAAGCCAGCGCATGGCTCAACGAAATGTCACGGCGGTTGGCGGACCGAATGCCGAACGAGAAAACGCGGATGGATTTTCTGCGGACCGTGCATTACGAAGCGTCCCGCGCCGGGCTCGACCCGCAGTTGGTGTTGGGGTTGATCCAGGTGGAAAGTCGCTTCAAAAAATACGCGATTTCAAGAGCCGGGGCGCGCGGGTATATGCAGGTAATGCCGTTCTGGGTGAGGGAAATCGGCAATAAAGAACATGATTTGTTTCATCTCAAGACCAACTTACGCTATGGCTGCACTATTCTGCGTTATTACCTGGATCAGGAAAACGGTGATCTTTACCGGGCGCTGGGCCGCTATAACGGAACACTTGGACAACCCAATTATCCCAACCGTGTGGTAAGAGCGTGGATTAGCTCGTGGAAGTACCCGGCCAAAAGCGGACAGTCCAGGCGAATTTAACCGCGCTTAAATCCCCAAGCCTGCGTAGACGGCGATCCGGGTAGCAATATACGACCCAGATTCCTCGGCCGGCTGCTTTTTGAAACCCAGAATCTGTTCAATCTTCTCGCGGTTGAGCGGCCCGATGTGACGCATAACCAGTTTGCCGTCGGGATTAAATATGAAACTGGTAGGAAGCCCGTTGACCTTGCCGATTTGCGCGGCGATTTTGTCGTCTCCGAGCACCACCGGATAGGAGATAAACATGTTGTCAGCAAATTCGGTCACCGCTTTTGAACTCCGGTACTCCATCGCGACGCCAATCACTTCGAGTTCTTTTTTGTGGCTTTCGAACACCGCCACCAGGTCAGGGATTTCCTCAAGGCAGGGCGGGCACCAAGTAGCCCAGAAATTTACCAACACCCATTTGCCGCGATAATCGCTCAGGCGGTGCGTTTGGCCCTGGGTGTCGGTCAGAGAAAAATCCTGTGCGTTGGCCGCGCTCGCCAACGTTACGCAGATCGCCAAAATAAACCGATTCATTAAGACCCCTTGCAATTCCGTTGGCGCCGTCTACACCGAAGCGGGTAACCCGGGTTCGCGGCGCCGTGACCTTTGCGTCCAGCGCCTATTGACATATCGGTTGCTTTTTGCGTGAATACTTGGCATTTTGCGACTATACTTGTCTTTCTGCAAAATATCGGCCCGATGCGTTGCGCGGCCGCTAAGAATAACTTGCGATCCGGGGGCTCTTTCAAAACTAAAGTACCTGTTCGGCTGTCCGCTAATTAATTTATGCCAATTAAACTTAGTTTGCCCGAAACGGGCGAAACTCTGCTAGCAAAAGCGGAAATCCGCCCGCGAAAAACGAAAGCCTGGCTCGAAGCTTTGCCGCTCGCCAACATCGTCGAATCCGCGCGAAATGTTTCTGAGGCTCTGATCTCGCTGAACCGGACGCCGCTGGATGTAAGTACCCGACTCAAGCTGCTCGAGCTCTATTCGACCGCGATCAATAATCTGGTTCCCGAACTGGAACATAAATATACGATGGTTGCTCTGCCGTTGCCTGAAAAGAACCGGCAGGCGGCGAATCTGGCGCGCCGGCTATATGTTGAACTGGCGTACGGGTACAAGATCATTCTCATGGACCACCTCGAAAAAAAACGTATCCGGATCGGCGGCCGCGCACACCTGCATCTCCTGATTCAGCGCGCCATGGATGCCTTAAGCAAAGCGCTGTGCGCGTTTTACAAGACTTATTCCCCGACGCCATCGGGCATGTGGTCGGAAATCCACCAACTAGCGCAGCTCGCGCTGCTGCGCAATCTGCACGACAAGCCATTAGACGGGGGTCGGAACAGTGTCAGCTCGACCTATAAACGGGCGCTGTTGCTTGCCTTGGCGAATCCATACAAGCTCATGCAAGGAGAAGTGGACAAGGTCACGGATTATCTTGTAGAACACGCGAATCTGGCGAAGCTTTATCCCATTCAGGACAAGCGCAGTGCATCCGGGGTTTTTGTAATTAACCTGGACAGCGATGCCCCGCCCAAATCCATCGACCAGAACGCAAAAACCACAACGTACAATCACATCCTGCTTGGCACCGACGCTCTGGTGTCCACGTTAAACGAGCAAATTGCTAGACTCGAAACCGCGAGTATGCAAAGAACGTTGAACCTTGCGGATCACGCGAAACAGGTATCGTACATCGGTCTGATGCGGCGGCTGCTCAAGGACTGGACATTCATGCCAAAGCGCAAATTCCAGCGCAAGATAAACGAGGCCGTCATGGAGGTCTGCGTGGGCCTGCGTGCGATGTGCCATTTCATCTTATCCCAGTCCGAAGCGGTTGAGCAGACTCCACTGGATTTCAGAATCGACACCATCCCCGGCACCGATCGGACGGGCCAAACGGAGCACGCGCACTTTGCCTCCAGCCAGTGGGCGGTCACCAATGAAAGTGCCGGCGGAATCGGATTGAAATGTGCCTCCGCGCTCAGTCAACCGATTCGCATCGGAGAAATAATCGGTTTGCGCTCCCAGGATAACCAAAACTGGACTATCGGTGTAGTGCGCCGGGTATTCAGTGAAGACTCGGATCGTGTCGAGCTCGGGGTACAGATGCTGGCGCCTACGGCGGCTCCGATAACCATCAAGCCGGTGGTGGCAGGCCCCAAGGAGACTTTCCAGGCGGCGTTACTTTTGCCTGAAATTCGCCCCTTGCAACAACCCGCCACGATCGTGGCGGCTCCCGCTACGTTCCGCAGTAAACTCGAATACCTGGTCTACAAGAACGGCGTGGTCAGCCATGTGCGCGCCATGCGCCTTGTCGACCAGACCGCCAGTTTTGACCAGTTCCAGTTCAGCACTGAGTAAACCCTGAAATCCGGAGAGGCCCGGCTCCTTAAGGCGTCGGCCGCTTGGTATCGCTCCCTGTTTCGGTAAACAGGGTCTTGAGCGAGGTTTTCATTTCCCCCGTGTCGAGGCTGTCCTGGAGCAGGCTATCAGGTATTCCAGACCCGTGAATCTTTGGGTGCGCGCGGTGCGGATCAAACACCAGCAAGCGGTAAACATCCGCAACCGTAAGTTGTTCCGGGTCGCGCACCAGCACCCACCCCTCGCCGGCCGCTTTGCGCACCCAGTTTGCCGTATTCAGGCGCTGCAAAATATCTTCAATTTCTTCTATGCCGAGTCGCAACTGCTTGCGCAATTTCGGCAGA
>Ga0187774_10000094_pt1 | contig 27940 bp, 25 predicted proteins | sample 0216_BV02_MP05_2_FD_133152 | JGI IMG/M metagenome (GOLD analysis project Ga0187774, IMG submission 133152) | Tropical peat soil microbial communities from peatlands in Department of Meta, Colombia - 0216_BV02_MP05_20_MG | ecosystem: Environmental > Terrestrial > Soil > Wetlands > Peat | place... | reverse complement strand
GCCCTCGGCGCTCAAGCTCTTCGTCTCCTCGTCGACGGCGGACGCCGATATCTTCGCTGTGCTGCGCGTATTCGACCCGGGGGGCGGGGAAGTCTCCTTCCAGGGCGCCCTGGATCCACGCACTCCGATCGGACAGGGCTGGCTGCGCGCTTCGCAGCGCAAGCTCGACCCGAAACGGTCGCTGCCGTACAGGCCCTTCCATACGCACGACGAAAAGCGGCCGCTCGCGCCGGGCGAGGTCTACGAACTCGACGTCGAGATCTGGCCCACCTGCATCGTCGTGCCGAAAGGCTATCGCGTGGCGCTGACGATACGCGGCAAGGATTACGACCACGGCGGCGAGGCGGCGTCGCTGTCGAACATGAAGAACCCGATGCGCGGCTGCGGGCCCTTCATCCACGATGACCCCACCGACCGGCCGCCGTCGATCTTCGGTGGGGAGGTCACGCTGCATTTCGGCGCAAAGCGCCAGGCGCACCTGCTCCTGCCCGTGATACCCGAGCCCTAGCCGCAATGCGCACGGAGCTGGTCTCGATCCCCACCGGCACGACGCCGCTCGACGGGCTGTACTACGAGCCCGAGAGCGGAAGGGGGGGAGGCGCGGCGCTTCTGTTTCACGGCAACGCCATGAACTTCTACGTGGGGCCGATGCGCTTCCTCCCTCCCGTGCTCGTCGGTCTGGGGCTCGCCTGTCTCGCGTTCAACCGGCGCGGGCACGACATCCTGAGCACGCGATCGAGCCGGGACGCCGAGGGCGCGGCGTTCCAGACGGCAAGCGAGGGCGTGGAGGACAACCGGGTTGCGGCGCGCTGGCTCGCCGCGCGCGGGTTCGAGGCGCCGGCGGTGATCGGCCACTCCAACGGTGGCATGCTCGCGGTGCGCCACGCCGTCGATCATCCAGGAACACCGGCGCTGGTGCTGCTTTCCGCACACGGCGGCGGCACGGACATCGTCCAGCGGGGCGGGAAGAGCGGCCTCATGGTCGGCGACCGGGTCGAGGAGTTCGCCGCGCGTGCGCGCGAGATGGTGCAGGCGGGCCGCGGGCGTGACCTGATGTTGATGCCGGGATGGTGGTACGCGACCAGCGCGGAGAGTTTTCTCGACCGCCTCACCGAGACGCCCGACACGCTCGAGCTGGCGCCCAGGGTGAAGTGTCCTTCTCTTTTTGTGCGCGGCGACCAGGAGCCGCGCGACGCGTATCCCGCGGAGGATTTCCGTGAGCGCTCGGGCGGCCCCTGTACCGTCGAGATCGTCCCCGATTGCGACCACTTCTACAACGGACGGGAGGACGCGGTGGCCGCGCTGGTTGCGACGTGGCTCCGCGGGGCACTGCACCTTTCGACTTCGCGGCCTTAGAATGGGCGCACAACGGGAGACGAGAGTCATGAGACTGCTTCGCGCATTTTGCCTCGCGCTGATGGCGCTTGCCGGTACCGCTGCGGCGCAGACCTACCCGACCCGGCCGATCAAGGTCATCGTTCCCTATCCGCCCGGCGACGCCGCCGACATCCTGGCGCGCCTGATCGGGCCTAAGGTATCCGATCGCCTCGGGCAGCAGATGGTGGTCGAGAACCGTCCCGGCGCCAGCGGCCAGATCGGCATGGAGGTTCTCAAGAACTCGGCAGCCGACGGCTACAGCATTGGGGTCGGTCAGGGCGGAAATCTCGTCGTCGCCCCGCATACCTACAAGAAGATTCCCTACGATCCCCTGAAGGATTTCGTGCCGATCGCGATCCTCGCGACGAACTACCTCGCGGTGGTGGCGAATCCGAACGTGCCCTTCAAGACGGCCGCAGAGATGGTCGCCTGGGCCAAGGCCAACCCGGGAAAGCTGACCCTTGCGACGAACGGCGAGGGCGGGTTCCCGCACCTCGCGTTCGAGAACCTGGCGATAATGGGCGGCTTCACCTTCCAGCACATCCCCTACAAGGGCGCGACCCAGATCGTCACAGACGTCATGGGAGGGCAGGTGCAGCTCGGCATCGGCGCGTATACCAGCCTTTCGCCGCACGTGCTTTCCGGCCGGCTGCGGCTCATCGCGGTGACCAACCCCGTGCCGGTGCCGAACAAGCCCGAGCTGCCGATCTTCGCCGACGCCGTCCCCGGATACGATTCGCGCGGGTGGTTCGGCTACGTCGGTCCCGCCGGCACCCCGCGCGAGATCGTCGGTGTGCTGAACGCGGAGATCAATCGTGCCATGAGGCTGCCCGACGTCTCCGAGAAGATGGTCGCTGCAGGCCTGATCATCGTCACCGAGTCGCCGGAGCACTTCGGAGAGATCATCCGCAGCGATTACGCCAAGTACGGCAAGCTTGCGCGCGACATCGGATTCAAGCCGCAGTGAGGCGGACCCGGGCGGCGCCCTGGATCTGGACACTCCTCGCCTTCTCCTGGCCGGCCCTCGCCTGGGGACCGCAGGGCCACCGCATGGTGGGCGACATCGCGGCGAGGTACCTGAGCCCGAAGGCGAAGGCGCAGGTGTCCGAATTGCTAAGGTACGACCGTCTCGCCGACGGCGAGCCTTCCGGTCGGCGCACCCTCGGCGAAGTGGCGAACTGGGCCGACGAGATCAAGGATTTTCCCTGGGGTAAGCGCCGCGCATCGTGGCACTACGACGATGTCTCGCTTTGCGGCGGCGGGGACTACTCGACATACTGCCGCAACGGGCGCTGCGCATCGGCGCAGCTCGCGCGCCAGATCGACGTGCTTCGCGACGCCGAGGCGAGGCCGCGCGCGAGAAACGAGGCGCTGAAATGGGTCGTCCATCTGGTCGGCGATATCCATCAGCCGCTGCACGCCGCCGACCACCGCGACCGCGGCGGCAACCTCGTGCAAGTGTCGTTCTTCGGCCAGCGCGACAACCCGCCCTACGGCAGTCTCAATCTGCACGCTGTCTGGGACGTGCAGCTGCTGAGCCGGCTGACCGCGGAGCGCGGCGGGGAGCGCGCCGTCGTTTCGGCGCCCATCGCGGAAGCCGACCGCGAGGCCTGGGAGCGGGGCTCGGTTTCCGACTGGGTCGCCGAAAGCCACGAGCTGGCTCGCGAGCGGGTCTACGCGCCGCTGCCTGTGTCCTGCGGTGAGCGGATCTCGGGGGTGGTCGAGCTCGGTGACGCCTATTACGCGGTTGCGGCTCCGGTGGCCGAGACGCAGATCAGGAAGGCGGGCGTGCGCCTCGCGCGGGTGCTAAACGACACCCTCGGAAACTGAGGGCTTTAGTCCTGGAGCGGAATGCCCGCGTCGCGGATTACCCTGGCGTACATTGCCGTGTCCGAAGCGACTTTCGTGGCGAACTCCGCGGGTGAGTTGCCGACCGGCTCGTAGCCCCAGGCCGGCCAGCGCTCGAGCAGGTCCGGCGTCACGATCGCCCTCGAGATGTCCCGCTGAATCTGCGCCACGAGCTGGAGCGGAGTGGCCGCGGGGGCGAAGATCCCGAGCCAGCCGGTGAACTCGAACGGCAGGCCGGCTTCCGCAAATGTCGGGACATCGGGCATCGTCCCCGAACGCGCCTTGCCGCTCACCCCGAGCGCGCGCAGGCGTCCCGATTTGATGTGCGACAGCACGCCGGCGAGCGGCATGAATGCCACTTGCACCTCGCCCGCGAGCAGCGCCTGGGTGAGTGGCGCATCGCCCTTGTACGGGACGTGCAGCATGTCCACGCCTGCCGCGCTCTTGAGCAGCTCGCCCAGGAGGTGGGGCGGCGCGCCTACGCCGGTCGAGCCGTAGTTGATGGCGCCGGGCTTCGACTTCGCGAGCGCGATCAGTTCGCGGATCGATTGCGCCGGCAGCTGCGGGCTGCAGACGAGGACGAGGAACGACGAGGTTAGCTGCGTCACCGGTGTGAAGTCGCGCGTCGCGTCGAACGGCAGTTTCTTGTATAGCCCGGTGCTGATGGCGAAACCCTGCGTGGTGATCAGGAGGGTGTAGCCGTCGGCGGCTGCCTTGGCGACCGCGTCGGCCGCGATATTGCCGCCGGCGCCCGGCCGGTTGTCGGCCAGGACAGGCTGCTTCCATGACTCGCCGAGCTTCTGGCCCAGCGCTCGCGCGACGGTGTCCACCGCGCCGCCCGCGGCGAATGGAACCACGAGGCGCACCGGTTTCGCCGGGTAGCCCTGTGCGAGCGCGGTGGCGCTCGAAAGGGCTGCCCATGCCAGGAGGATCAGCGGTCTCATGAACCGTTCCCGTGTCAACTATTGCACAGAATTGTCCGCCCACCCAACGTCGCCGTCGCGGGTCACAAGGGGGCCCTCAAGAGAGCGGTAGGCGTTGTTTTGTAACATATTTCATTGTCCCCCGGGGCACTCGGTGCGAGACTTGCTTCCTAGGTTACCAACGAGCCGGCGCGCGCGATAGGCGCGGCGCGTCCATACCTTGAGGGGGTCCAAGGGAATCACATGAACGGGCCGGATCGTCGCCATGGCATCGCCGTACCGGACGGCGAGGTGCTCTTCTATTCGATTTTCGGGCAGACCGCGGTGGGCGTCGCGGTCGGCTCGCTCGAGGGCAGGTTCCTCAGGGCGAACGATGCGCTGTGCCGCCTGCTCGGGTACAACGAGCAGGAGTTGCTGGAGAAGTCGTTCCAGGAGGTCACGCATCCCGACGACCGGCAGGCATCCGAGGGATTCCAGCGCGAGCTCCTCGCCACGTCTCAATCCCGCGTCTACGAGAAGCGCTATCTGCACAAGAGCGGCTCGACCGTCTGGGTGAGGATCACCGGCATCCTGGTCCGGGACGAGTCGGGGACGCCGCAATGCTCCGTCGCGCTGATCCACGATATCACCGAGCTCAAGCTGGCCGAGGACGCCTTGCGTGCGAGCGAGGCCCGGTTCCGCCGCATGGTCGAGATGGGCTCCGACTGGTACTGGATTCAGGACGAGAATTTCCGCTTCGTCGAGCTGCCGGGCGTGGAAAAACGCGGCCTCGGTCAGGAATTCTTCGCCGGCAAGACGCGCTGGGAGCTTCCCGGCGTCGGACCGCTCCCGGAGAAGGTCTGGCAGCAGCACCGCGAAAGGCTCGGGCGCCACGAGCCCTTCGAGGATTTCGTGTACGTGAGCACCGACGGCAAGGGCGAGCCGCGCTATCTCAGCGTTACAGGCGAGCCGATCTACGACGCGCAGGGTCGGTTCAAGGGGTATCACGGCATCGGCAAGGACATCACCGACAAGGCACGGGCGCAGAAGGCGCTCGAGGACAGCGAGCAGCGCTACCGTATGCTGTTCGACATCCATCCGCACCCGATGTGGGTGGTCGAAGCCAAGACCCTGCGCTTCCTGGCCGTCAACCAGGCGGCCGTGGCCCAGTACGGCTACACGCGGGATGAGTTCCTCGCGATGAGTGCGGATCAGCTCCGCGATCCGGAGGACATCGCCAAGCTTCTTCGCGATTTCCAGGATCAGAGCCGCTCCTACATGCAGCGGGCTGCGCGGCACCGCAAGAAGAACGGAGAGGCGATCGACGTCGAAATCGTGTCCTTCAATCTGGAATTCGAGGGCAAGCCGGCTCGCCTCGCCGTGATCAACGACGTCACCCAGCGGCTAAAGTCGGAGGCGCAGGCGCGGGACCTCGAAGAGCGCTACCACACGCTCCTCGCATCGCGCAACGGCAAGGGACGCTAGGAGCTAGGGGGTCGGGCGGGTTGCTCGCTTGGGCTGCTGCCCAACGCGCCGGAGAAATTCTCCGATTCATCTTCTTGTGTTGTATTCTCTCGCTCAAACACGAGCGGGGATCGCATTGAAGTTCTCCTTCTTCCACCTGATGCCCTACACGCATCTGGAGCTGGAATCGCACGACTGGCCGTTTCCTAACCGCTACTTCGACCCGGGGAAGGCGAGCGCGCTCTACCGCACCTACGTCGAGAGCATGATCCACGCGGACTCCTGCGGCTTCGACTGGGTCGGCTGCAACGAGCACCACTTCAGCCCCTACGGAATGATGGCCAATCCGAATCTCATCGGCGGTGCGCTCGCGTATTCCACGCGGCGCTCGAAGATCGCGATCACCGGCAATCTGGTTCCGCTCAACAACCCCATCCGGGTCGCCGAGGAATACGCGATGCTCGACTGCATGACCGGCGGCCGTCTGGTCGCCGGCCTGATGCGCGGCATCCCGCACGAGTATCTCGCCTACAACATTCCGCCGGGAGAGTCCTGGGAGCGGCAGCGCGAGGCGGTGCAGCTGATACTCAGGGCCTGGACCGAGCCCGAGCCCTTCGGCTGGGAGGGCAAGCACTACCAGTACCGCCAGGTGTCCATCTGGCCCAAGCCGATGCAGAAACCGCACCCGCCGCTCGTCATCTCGGCGAGCAACGCCGATTCCGCGAGGTTCGCCGCCGAGATGCGCGCCACCATGGGAATGGTGCTGCTCGCCGACCTGCCGAGCGGAAAGGAATGCATCCGCGTCTACCGCGAAGCGGCGAGGGCGAGCGGCTGGGAGCCGGCTCCGGAGAACATCCTCGTCGGCATGCACACCTGCATCGCCGAGACGGACGAGGAAGCCCGCCGCCATCTCGGGAACGGGCTCAAATATTTCGATCAAGTGCTGATGGGCGGAGTCCAGCTCGCGCAGAAGTTCGTGCTGCAGAAGACCCGCTATTTCGAGAACGAGGAGAGCCGCGACCGCTGGAAGAGCCGGCTCGACAAGCGCCGCACCCTGTCGCTCGACGAGCAGATCGAGCGCGGCACGGTGCTGTGCGGCAGCCCCGAGACGGTGGTGGCGCAGATCCGGCGCATCCACGGCGAACTCGGCCATGGCGTGTTCAACTTCACCGTGAAGGTCGGCACGCTCCCCGACGACGTGATCCGGCGGGGAATGGAGCTCTTCCGCGACCGCGTGCTGCCGCACGTGCGGAATCTATGACGCAACCTCGAGCGAGCAGGATCGCTCTTTCCTCGGGCGAGCTCAGCTACTTCGCCGCGGGCGAAGGGCGCCCGCTCGTATACCTGCACCCCGCGGGCGGTGTGCGCTGGACCAAGGTGCTCGACGAGCTCGCGAAATCCTTCAGGCTCCTCGTTCCCGTCATGCCGGGCTTCGACGGCACACCGGCTCACCCGCCGGTAAGGTCGATGAAGGCGCTCGCGGCGCTCGCGGGCGAATTCGTCGAGAAGACGGCCGGCGGTCCCTGCGACGTGATCGGATGCTCCTTCGGCGGCTATCTCGCCGTCTGGCTCGCCGCGCAGCGGCCCGGGCTCGTCGACCACCTCGTCCTCGAATGCCCCGCGGGCTTTCGCCCGAAGGGCCACGGCGGACGCCCCGCGGACGCTTCGGAGCTGCGCAAGCTGCTGTTCCTGCATCCCGAGAAGCTGCCGCCGGAGGACAAACCCGCGGACATGGAAGCCGCGAATCGCAGGATGCTCGCGCACTACGGCTATGCGCAGGATACCGACGAGGAGCTGCTGGCCCTCGTGCCCTCGATCGACAAGCTGACGCTCATCCTGCACGGGACGGCCGACCGCATGATCCCGAAGGAAAGCGTGCAGCTGCTGAAGAGCCGGCTGCCGCACGCGTATCTCGTCTATGTCTGGGACGCGGCGCACGCGATCGAGGTCGACCAGCCCGAGCGCATGCTCGCCGTGCTTACGAGCTTCCTGCAGCGCTCGGAGGGCTTCATGGTCAACTGGGGCACGCTCGCGGTCAATCCGTGACCCTCAACATGACTGCGCGGCCCCCGTTTCGTGCCGACCAGGTCGGAAGCCTGCTCAGGCCGCTCGAGATCAAGGAGGCGCGCGCGAGGGTCGAGCGCGGCGAGCTTTCCGCTGACGATCTGCGCGTGATCGAGGACCGCTGCATCGAGAGGGCGGTCGCGCGCCAGGAATCGATCGGTTTGCGGAGCATCACTGACGGCGAGTACCGCCGCGGCTGGTGGAACCACGACTTTCTCGGGAAGATCGACGGCGTCGAGATCGAGCTCGACCGGAAATCCTACAAGTTCGCCGGCTCCGACGACCCCCGCTATACCCCGCAGGTGCGGCGCAAGGTCCGCCGCGTCCGGCCGATGATGCTCGATCATTTCCGCTACCTGAAGTCGGTCGCGAAAGGCACGCCGAAGTTCACCATGCCTTCGCCTTCCATCCTCTATCACCGCGGCGGACGCGCCGCGATCAGCCGCGAGGCCTATCCCGACCTCGAGGAGCTGTGGCGCGACGTGGGCCAGGTCTACCGGGAGGAGATCCGAGACCTCGCCGCGGCCGGATGCACCTATCTGCAGATCGACGACACCAGCTTCTCGTTTCTCTGCGACGAGAAGTTCCGCGACAGCTGCCGCGCGCGGGGCGACGATCCCGAGGCGCTGCCGCACATGTACGCAAGAGCCGTCAACGCGGCGATCGCGGGGCGGCCTCCGGGGATGACGATCGCGATGCACACCTGCCGCGGAAACTGGAAGAGCACCTGGCTCGCCGCAGGAGGCTACGAGCCGGTGGCACGGGCGGTGTTTCAGGAGACGGAAGTCGACGCGTATTTCCTCGAGTACGACAGCGAGCGCGCCGGGAGCTTCGAGCCACTGCGCATGGTGCCCAAGGGGAAGAAGGTCGTGCTGGGCCTGGTGTCGACCAAGACGCCGGTGCTGGAAAAGAAGGACGGATTGAAGAGACGCATCGGCGAGGCCGCCCGTCTTGTGCCGCTCGAGCAGCTGTGCCTCAGCCCGCAGTGCGGCTTCGCCAGCACGCACCACGGCAACCTGCTCACCGAGGACGAGCAATGGAAGAAGCTGGAGCTCGTGGTCGAGACCGCCCGCGAGACCTGGGGCGAGTGAGCTTTACTCCACGCTGACACGCGAGAGCTTGATCAGGCGTTCCCAGCGGGCGTACTCGGACTTGAGATAGTCGGCGAACTGCTCAGGCGTGTTGCCGACAGCCTCGAACCACTGGCGTGTCACGTACTGTTCCCGGAATCCCGGGTCGGCGAGCGTCTTCGCGGTGTCGGCGTAGATCTTCCCCACGACCTCGCGCGGCATGCCCGGGGGGCCCGCGAGGGCGAACCAGGTTCCCGCCTCGTAGCCCGGCACGCCGGATTCCGCGACGGTGGGAAGGTCGGGCAGGCCTGGAATGCGCTGCGCGGTAGCGGCGGCGACGAGCCTCAGCTTTCCGGCGCGCGCGTGCGGCTCCACGAGGAGCGGGGTCACCATCATCATCTGTATGCGGCCGGAGAGCAGGTCGGTGACTGCGGGCGCCGCTCCCTTGTAGGGGACGTGCACGATGTCGATTCCCAGCAGGTTCTTCAGGTAGTCGACGCTGATGTGCGCCGAGGAGCCCAGGCCGAAGGAGCCGTAGGAGAGCTTGCCCGGGTTCGCCTTCGCGTACGCGACCAGCTCCCTGAACGTGCTTGCCGGAACCGAGGGGTGCACCGCGATCACCCAGGGAAAGCGCACCAGCACCGTAATCGGCGTGAAGCCGTTCACGCCGTCGTAGGGAAGGTTCTTGTAGAGGTGTGGATTCATCACGAACGAGGACGCGTCCGAGACGAGCAGGGTATAGCCGTCGGGCGCTGACTTGGAGACGAAGTCGGCGCCCAGGATCTGGTTCGCCCCGGGGCGATTCTCGATCACCACGGCCTGCCCCCAGGTCTCGCCCAGCTTTGCCGCCAGGGCGCGCGCGAAGGCGTCGGTCGCGCCGCCCGGAGAGGTCGGGACCACGACCTTCACCGCGTGCGAGGGGAAGACCTGCGCGGAAGCGGGTGCCGGCAGGAATGCCGCGGCCGCAAGCAGCAGCAGAGCGAGCGCGCAACGGCGGGGGCGGCGTAGAATCATGGCGTATGCCGCATTGTATGCCGGAGCCTGAAACCGCCGCATTCCGGGCATGTCAAAGAATCAATCTGGCACCGAAGCGGATTCCATGATGCACGAAATACTCGGCGTTACCGACGAGCCCGGCGTCCACCGGCGCTGGTTCCACGACGACTACTTCGACCTGTTCGTGTGGCAGGGCAGCGGCGGGGAGCTGGTGCAGTTCCAGCTCTGCTACGGGATCGACTCGAGCGAGCGGGCCCTGGTGTGGCACAAGCGCAGCGGGTTTTTCCTGGACGGCGTCGGGCCCGTGAAATCCGGCAGGGGCGACCCGCTGGTGGTGCGCTTCGACGCAGCGTCGCACACCCTGCCCGAGGACATCCGGCTCGCCATGAGTGCCAGGCTCCACGAGTTCGCCGAGCAGAAGGTCGCGACCCCGGCGCGCCGCAAGCGCTTCCGGCGCGCGGTGTGGCAGCGCACCTGACCCGGCGGCGCTCCTGGAAGGCAAGACCGTCGCCATACTCGAGAGCCGGCTGGGCGCCCAGCTCGCCGATCTCGTCGGGAAGCTCGGAGCCCGGACGATGCTCGCGCCGGCGCTCGCCGAGGTCCCGGACATCGACCCCGCGCGGATCGCGCGGCTGGTGGGCGAGCTGGAGTCGCGGCCGCCCCGGGCCGCGGTCTTCCAGACGGGCGTGGGAACGAGGGCGCTGTTCGACGCGGCGGAGGGCCTGGGCCTCGCCGCGAGGCTTGTGGGCGCGCTGTCGAAGTCCGTGGTCGTCGCTCGCGGCCCCAAGCCGACCGGGGCGCTGCGCGCGCGCGGAATGCGCATCGACCGCGGCGCGGCAGAGCCCTTTACCACGGCGCAGGTGCTCGACGCGCTCGCCGATCTGCCGCTGCGTGGCGAGCGGGTGCTGGTGCAGCGTTACGGCGAGACCAACGTCGAGCTGGAGCGCGCTCTGCGCGCGCGAGGCGCGGAAGTCATCGAGGTCCCCACCTACCGCTGGGCGCTGCCCGCCGAGACCCGGCCGCTGGAGGCGCTCATTGCCGCGCTGGCCGGCGGCGAGGTCCACGCCGCGGTGTTCACCAGCGCCTCGCAGGCTCACAACCTGTTCGCGTTTGCCCGGAAGCTCGGCAAGGAAGACCCTCTCGCCGCCAACCTGAACCGCACCTTGGTGGCCTCGGTAGGACCGGTGTGCAGCGCCGCGCTCGCGAGCCACGGCGTGACCGTCGCGCTCGAGGCGAGCCCGCCGAAGCTCGGTCCGCTGGTCGCGGCGCTGGAAAAGGCCCTTTCGACGTAGCAGGCTGGTACAATGCGCGACTTTTCGCGCAACCGGCTCGAAGCAATGCCCCGTTCCATCCGCAACCTCGCGATCATCGCCCACGTCGATCACGGGAAGACGACGCTCGTCGACAAGCTGCTGCAGCAGTCGGGGACGTTCGCGGCGCACCAGCACGTCGTCGAGCGCGTCATGGACTCGAACGACCTCGAGCGCGAGCGCGGCATCACGATCCTCGCAAAGAACACGGCGGTCGCCTACGAAGGCGTGCACATCAACATCGTCGATACGCCGGGACATGCGGACTTCGGCGGGGAAGTCGAGCGGTCGCTCTCGATGGTCGACGGCGTGCTGCTCCTGGTCGACGCGGTCGAGGGGCCCATGCCGCAGACGCGCTTTGTCACTCGCAAGGCGCTCGCGCTCGGGCTGAATCCGGTCGTCGTGGTGAACAAGATCGATCGCCCGGGCGCGCGGCCCGACTGGGTCGTGAACGCCACCTTTGACATGATGGACAAGCTCGGCGCGTCGGAGCACCAGCTCGACTTCCCGGTGGTCTACGCCTCGGCGCTGCTGGGGACTGCGACGCTGGATCTCGCGAAGCCCGGGAAGGACATGCGGCCGCTGTTCAAGACGATCATCGAGCGCGTCCCGGCGCCGAAGGGCGATCCCGACGGGCCGCTGCAGCTGCAGATCAGCAACATCGATTACTCGAGCTACGTCGGCCGCATCGGCATCGGCCGCATCGCGCGGGGGAGGCTGCGGCCCGCGCAGGAGGTCGTCGTCCTGCACGAGGGGTGCGAGCCGGCGAAGGCCAAGGTTGGACAGGTGATGGGCTTCCGCGGTCTGGAGCGCCTTCCCATGGAGGAGGCGGCCGCCGGCGACATCGTGCTCGTCACCGGCGTAGAGGCAACCGCGATCGGCGTCACCTTCGCTGACCCGCTCGTGCCGGAGGCCCTTCCCATGCTCAAAGTCGACGAGCCCACGCTCACGATGAACTTCCAGGTGAATACCTCACCGTTCGCCGGCCAGGAAGGGCGCTTCGTCACCAGCCGCCAGATCCGCGAGCGCCTGTTCCGCGAGCTGCAGGGCAACGTCGCGTTGCGCGTCGAGGAAACCGCCGACGCCGACGTCTTCCGGGTGTCGGGCCGCGGCGAGCTGCACCTGACGATCCTGCTCGAGAACATGCGCCGCGAGGGCTACGAGCTCGCGGTGTCACGCCCACGCGTGGTGACAAAGACGGTCGGCGGAGCGAGGCAGGAGCCCTTCGAGATCCTCACGGTCGATGTGGAGGAAGCCCATCAGGGCCCGGTGATGGAGGCGCTCGGTGTGCGACGCGTCGACCTGCTTGACATGATGCCCGACGGGCGCGGCCGGGTGCGCCTCGACTACCGCATCCCCGCGCGCGGGTTGATCGGCTTCCAGTCAGAGTTCCTCAACCTCACGCGCGGCACCGGCCTCATGAGCCATGTATTCGACGAGTACGGCCCGATGAAGCCCGAGATCCCCTCGCGCAGGAACGGCGTGCTGGTGTCGGCGGAGCAGGGCGAGGCGGTCGCGTACGCGCTGTGGAAACTGCAGGAGCGCGGCCGCATGCTGGTGAGCCCCGGCGAGCGCGTCTACGAGGGCATGGTGATCGGCGTGCACAGCCGCGACAACGACCTCGTCGTCAACCCGATCCGCGAGAAGCACCTCACCAACATCCGCGCGGCGGGCAAGGACGAGGCGATCCTGCTGACGCCGCCCATCAAGCTCACGCTCGAGCTGGCGGTCGAGTTCATCGACGACGACGAACTCGTCGAGATCACGCCGAAGTCGATCCGCGTGCGCAAGCGCCACCTCTACGACCACGAGCGCCGCCGCGCGGCGCGCACCGAGGCCCCTCAGGCCATCTCGTAGCACTTCACCGCGTCCTCGTTCCAGGCGAGCCCGCTTCCGGGCCGATCGGGTATCACGGCCTCTCCGCCGACGATCTCCAGCGGCTCCTCGAGGATCGCGTTCGCCCAGTCCACGTACTCGAGATAGTGGCAGGTCGGCGTCACAGCGAGGAGGTGCGCGCTCGTCTCCGGAAACAGATGGGAGGACATCGGCTTCCTGGTCTGTTGCGCGATCGCCGCCGCGCGCAGCCAGCCGCTCACCCCACCGATTCTCTCCAGGTCGGGCATGACGAAGTCGCAGGCTTTCGCCGCGATCGCCTCCTCCATCTGCTCGGGCAGCGAGAAGTTTTCGCCGATCTGGATGGGCGTCGCGAGCGTGGCTGAGAGAACAGCGCAGTTGCGGAAGTCGTCGTGACGGATCGGCTCCTCGATCCAGGCGATGCCTTCGTTTTCGAGCGCGCGGCCGCGCTCGAGCGCCGCGTCGACGGACAGCGCCTGGTTGTAGTCGACCATCAATTCGACCGAATCGGGCAGGCGCTTCCTCACCGCTCGCACCGCGGCGAGGTCGCCTTCGGGTGACGGGTAGCCGAGACGCAGCTTCACGGCGCGGAATCCCCTTTCGAGGAGGTTCTCGGCCTCGTCCGGGAGCGCCTCGGGCGGCATGAGTCCCAGCCCGTTGCTGTTGTACGCACGGATCCGGCGCGGGGTTCCTCCGAGCATGGTCGCGAGCGGCACGCCGGCGGCGACCGCGAGCGCGTCCCAGCAGGCGCAGTCGAACCCGGCCATCGCCATGCGAACGATGCCCTGCACGCCGATCAGCTTGAAGCGGCGCGCGAGCTTGGCCCACAGCCCGGCCGGGTCGATCGCGTCGCCCTCGGCGGCGCGCTCGATCTCGGCGAGCATGGCGGCGATCGCCGGCGCTGCGGCCGGCAGATAGCAGAAAAGATACGCGTGCCCGGCGACGCCTTCCTCTGTCTCGACGTCGACGAGGAGGAGGGCGGCGCTGCGCAGCGTCCCGGCGCTCGTGCCCAGGGGCAGCTTCATCGGCACGTTTACGCCCCGGGCGCGGATCGCGCGCAGCGTCAGCCGCGGTCCGCTCACTTGAACACGTTGGTGACGAGCAGGTTCGGCAGCCAGACCGACAGCGCGGGAAAGAACGTCGCCAGCAGCAGCACGATCGCGTCGGTGAGGAAGAACGGGACGGAGCCTTTCACGACTTCGGACACCGGGATCTTGGAGGTGCCGCTCACCGCGAAGAGGTTCAGGCCGACGGGCGGCGTGACCAGGCTCATCTCGACGGTGAGCGTCAATATGATGGCGAGGTGGATCGGGTCGATCTTGAGCGCAGAGGCGACGGGAAACACGACCGGCACCGTCAGCAGGATCATCGCGACACCGTCAACGAAGCAGCCCAGGATCATCTCCACGCCGATGAACGCGAAGATGAAGCCGAGCGGCGTCAGCCCCAATGAGGTGATGGCCTTGGTGATGGTCTGCGGCCAGTACAGGTTGGCGGCGAGGAACTGGAACACGCCGACGCTGCCGACGAGGAACAGGATCACGGAGGTCAGGCTGAGCGAGCGGCAGGTGACCGGCAGTAGCTCGCGCAGAAAGGCGCGCCGCCGGGTGATGAACCCGTAGACCATCGCGTAACCGCACGCCACCGCGGCGGCCTCGGTAGGCGTGAACAGCCCGCCGTAGAGCCCGCCGAGAATGAGAACGGGCAGGCCGAACCCGGGCAGCGCGGCGAGCGTCGCGGGCCAGATCCTGCGTCGGTCGAACGTCCCGCGCGCGAGCTTCAGCCGCCAAGCCAGGAAGATGATCGTGGCGATGTTGGCGAGCGCGAGCAGCAGGCCAGGAATGACGCCGGCGAAGAACAGCCGCACCACCGAGGTCTCGGTGACGATGCCGTAGAGGATCAGCGGAATGCTAGGCGGAATCAGGATCGCGATGCCGCCGCTTGTGGCGACCAGGCCGGCCGCCACCCAGGGCGGATAGCCGCGCTTCAGCATCTCGGGGATCGCGATCACGCTCATCGCCGCCGCCATGGCGACGCTCGAGCCTGAGATCGCGGCGAAGAGCACGCAGGCGATCACGGTGGCGATGCCGAAGCCGCCGGGCAGCCAGCCGACCAGCGCGTCGGCGAAGCGGAACAGCAGCGCGATCAGGCCGGTGCGCTCCATGAGGTACCCGGCAAAGATGAAGAGCGGGATCGCCATCAGCGAGTAGCGGTTGATGAAATTGAAGAAGGCCCGGAAGATGACCTCGGGCTCGAGCAGGGGGTCGACCAGGATGTAGGCCGCGGCCGAGCCGCTGAGCGCGAGCCCGATCGGCACGCTCAGCACGAGCAGCAGCAGCACCGCGATCCCGACGATCCACATCCGAGGTCCTCCCGTTCGTGCGCCCAGCAGGAATCAGTGCGGCGGCGCCCCCTCCCCGAAAGGCTCAGCGAGCACCGTCCGGCCGCGCAGCTTCTGCGCGCTCCGGTAGATCTGGAAGAACAGCGATACCGCCATGAAGGCGAAGCCGACGAGCAGCGCCGTCAGGAACGGCCACATCGGGAAGGCGAGGCTCTCGCTGCGGCTGCCGTAGGTCATGCTGTCCTTGAGGTCGGGCACTCCCCACCAGACGATCGCGACGAGGAATACGAACGAGAAGATCTCGGCGAGCAGCCTGATGATCTCGGCCGCGCGCGCCGCCCGCGGCCCCAGCCCCTCGAGCATTCCCGTCAGGAGGTTGACGTTGAGATGCGCGCCGCGCCGTTGCGACACGCCGAAATAGAGGAAGATGGAGCCGAGAATGAAAAGGGTGACCGCGTCCTGCTGCCACTCGAAGGACAGGCCGAGCAGGTAGCGCCGCACGACCTCGAGCAGCGCGAGCAAGGTGCAGCCGAGGAATACGACGGCGGTGGCGCGCTCCAGGATCCGGTCCTGGAATGCGCGCCAGAGTGCGTAAGCTCTTTCCACGCGCCCGGGGTCGAGAGTCGCCGTGCGCCTACTTGATGTGAATCTTCGAAGCGTACTTCGAGCAGTCGAGCTTCTCGATCCACGACGACCCGGCCGGGTTCTCCTTGGACAGCTCGCGGCCTTCCTTGGCGAAGGTGTCGACCCAGGGCCTCGCCTCCGGCGGCAGCTTGGTCTTCACGTATTCCGCCGAGTTGTCGCCCACCGCGCCCGTCATCGCCGCGACCTCCCTGGGCGTCATCCAGTAGACGCCCGGCTTGGACGGATCCTTGGTGCCGTACTTCTCGTAGGTCAACCGGTCGACGCACCAGTTGTATTCCTTCTGCGTCTTGATGGTCTCGGCGATGAGGCCCTCCAGCGCCTTCTGCGTCGCGGGCGTGAGCTTGTCCCACCAGCGCCGGCTCGCGCTCACCATGTAGTAGTCGCCGGTGAAGACGCCGGCGCCGCCGGTCGTGTAGTACGGCGCCTGCTCGCGCACCGAGAGCCAGCCGCCGATGCTGGTCATCAGCCCGTCGATGACCCCCGATTCCAACGCCGTCGGCACCTCGCCGAAGGCCATCACGATCGGGTTCGCCTTCCACGACGCGAGCGACGCGTTCTCGACCGGGCCCATGCTGCGCACCTTGCGGCCGGTGAAATCGGCGGGCGTGAGGTAGCGCTTCTTGCCGCCGACGCCCATGCCGAAGCTCATCTGCCCGGTGCCGAAGACCTTGATCCCCTGGTTCTTCGCGAGCCGCTCCACGAGCATGTGGTAGGTCTTGGTCTTCTCGATCGAATCGACGGCGCCGACCGTGGTCATCACGCCCGGCCCGACCACCGTCATCATCCATGGGTCGACCGGCGCCGCCTTGCCCATCTGCATCCAGGCCATCTCCAGATTGCCCTGGCGCATCGCCTCGAAAGCCTCAGGGATGGTGTAGAGCGCGCCGGCGTAGTAGAGCCGCGCCTCGCTGCCGGGAATCACCTGCGGCAGCCTCTCGCCGAAGTACGCGAGCGCCATGCCGGCCGGGTGCGGCGGCGGCGTGAAGTCGGCGGCAAAGCGCAGGACGACCTTTTGCGGCGTGTCCTGGGCGTGCGCGGGTTGGATGACGGGGGAAAGCGCGGCAACGAGGATCGCGGCAACGACCCTCACGCCGTATCGGTGCATCCGATTGCGGTTCATACCCTCCTCCTTTCCACTGCGGTCGACGGGCGCTGATCGCCCCGGACCTTCTTTCGGCTGAATCCGCAGGCAAGCTATCCCAACGCTTGGCCACGGTCAAGCGCGCAGGTTTTTCGCTTCGACGCCTGCTCGCGCAGTGCTTCGAGGAACAGCTCTGCCGGACGGCTAAGCGTCCGGTTCTTCACGGTCGCCAGGTAGACCGGCCACGGCCGATCGAGTCGTATCGGGAGAATCCGAAGATCGAAATGCCGCGCGTTCCGCTCGAAGACCGATCGCGGGATCGCCGTAACGAAGTCGCCCGTCGCGAGGAGGTGGTTGCGAAGATGCATCGAGAAGGTCTCGAGAACGGGGCGAGGCCGCTCGAGCCCGCTCGCCCGGAACACTTCTTCGACGAGCGCCGCGGACCAGCCTCCCGGCGAAGCATGGATCCATTGCGCTTCGGCGAGATCGACGAGACGGAGCTTGCGGCGGCGCGCCCACCGGCTGTTCTTCCCCGCCGCCAGCACCACCGCGTCGTTGAACAGCGGCTCGAGCTCGACATCGTCGCGAAACTTGTCTTCCTCGAGCGGCTTGTTGAGACGTGCGATGATGAAGTCGTACTTGCGGCCGTGGAGCTCCGGCAGGTCCATGGTGAGCGTCGGCTGATGATCGACGTGCAGCGTGATGCCGGGGTGCCGGCGCGCAAAGCCAGCTATCACCGGCGGCAAGACGGAGGCGGCGATCGATTCCGGCGAGCTGAGCCGCACTTCGCCGACCGTCGGGTCGGCGAGGTACTCGATGTCGCGTACCGCCTGGCCCAGCTCGTCGAACGCGACGTGCGCCCGGCGCAGGAGCACGCGCCCGTACGGCGTCGTCTCGACGCCCCTGGGGCTGCGGTCGAGGAGCCTCACCCGCAGGGTGTCCTCCATGCTTGCGATGACCTCGGACACCGACGGCTGCGACATGCCGAGCTCGCGCGCGGCCTTCGCCATGCTGCCGTGGCGGTCGACCGCTAAGAGGACGTACAGGTCGCGCAGCTTGAGGCGCCGGCCGATCCGGCGCTCCCAATCGATCGGAGAGGCCATCGGAATTATCGATAAGGATAGAGGTAAAAAGAGCCTACCACCTTCAGCCAGGCAAGGCGTACCGTGCCGCATCCGCGCCCCCTCGGCCGCGGCAATCAGGAGGATGACCATGAAAAAAGCGTTCGCGTTGCTTGCGGCCGCGCTCGCCGCGCTGACCGCGCCGCTCTCGCGCGCCGAGCAGCCGTACCCGGCCAAGCCGGTCCATTTCGTCGTCGGTGCGGCCCCCGGCGGCATCGTCGACGTGATCGCGCGGCTGCTCGCGCCCAAACTCTCGGCGTCCTGGGGACAGCCGGTGATCGTCGAGAACCGCGCCGGCGCAACCGGGCTCATGGCGACGAAAGCCGTCCTGAGATCCGCGCCCGACGGCTACACGGTGCTCGTGCACGCGACCGCGGTCGCGGTGATGCCGAGCCTCAATGCGGACGCGGGATACCGGCTGGAGGATCTGGTTCCTGTCATCGACGCGGCGTCGAGCCCCGACACGATCCTCGCCTATCCGGGCCTCGGCGCCACCACGCTGAAGCAAGCGATCGACAAGGCGCGCTCGGGCAAGCTTACTTACAGCTCGCCGGGCGCCGGCACGCCGCCGAGCCTTTCCGCCGACTACCTGTTCAAGGTCCTGGCGAAAGTGAATGTTACCCACGTCCCGTATCAGGGCGTCGCCGGAGCGGTCGGTGCCGGAATGTCGGGCGAGGTGCAATTCGTGACCCTCACCGCGGCGAGCGCCAGGCCGCAGGTGAAGTCGGGCAAGCTGCGGCCGTTGGTGGTGATGAGCAGCCGGCGCATCGCGCTCATGCCCGATGTCCCGACCGTTGCCGAAACAGGCTTGCCCGCTTTCGAAGACCAGACCTGGGTCGGGTTCTTCCTGCCCGCCGGATCGCCGCGGGAGGCGGTCGCGCGCCTGAACGCCGACATCGGCCGGCTGCTCGACACGCCGGACGTTCGCGAGCGCCTCGCCGCGCTGGGCTTTGATCCGGTCGGCGGCTCGCCCGAGCAGTTCGAGGCATTCCTGAAGCAGGAATCTGCGAAGTGGGCGCGCATCGTGAAGGAAACGGGCGCGAAGGCTTATTGATCCGAGACAGCGGTGTCCAGCCGACTGCGGGCCGGCTTCCTCCGCGCGTTCTCGGCCTGGTGCCTGGCGCATTTCCGCGACAACGTCCTCCGGTGTCGCCTGACAACCGGGACACGATGCTCTGGGACCAGGGCAACTGGAGCTGACGGAATCCTAGGTTGCTGTGTCCCCGGATGCGGTACGTGACCCTCGTCACGCCCGCCAACGTATCAATCCAGCCAGTCCCGCTCCTTGAGCTTCTTCGGAAGATAGGTCTTGGTCAGGTAGCGGAAGTCCTCGTTGGCGAGCGCGTTGAGCTCGTACTTGAGGTCCGTCGCGAGCATCCGCTTGATCTCTTCCTGTATCCTCGGCCCTCGCGCCGCGAGGCAAGCACTAGAAGGATTCGTAGGCGCCGACGTCGTAGCCGCTCCCTTGCGGGCGCGCGACGCCGAGGAGGTCGTCCGACGGAGCCGGGACGCTGTTGAACGAGGCGAGGCCGGCGTTCGCCGCGGGCCCGCCGCTCTTCAGCGTGAAATCGGAGCCCGGGCCGTTGAACAGCGCGGCCGAGGTGGAGGCGAGCGAATTGGCGTCGTGGCCGGCGGCCTGCCACTGCGGGAGGCTGATGACGCTCGATTCGCCGTCGAGCGAAAACCCGCCGCTGACGACGTTATGGTTGCTCTGGAAGCTCAAGTTCGCCACGACGAGGCTCGTGCCGCTCGCGTCGTTCACGAGGATGTTGTTGAAGAAGCTGTGGCCGCCGAGGTCCTGCGTAAGCTTGAGCACGGCGTTGCCGTTGCCCTGCACGAAGGTGTTGTTGACGAAGGCGAGGTTCTTCGGCCCGGCTGAAGCGTCGATCTGGAACGCCCGCGCCGCGTGATTGCCATTGCCGTAGATCAGATTGTTCTGGATCACCGAATCCTGAATGCCGTCGAGGTCCAGGCCGTTGGCCGCGTTGTCGTGAATGATGTTCTTCTCGATGGTGATGCCCTTGTGCAGTCCGTCGCCGCCCGGGCCGATGCTCGCGTCGCCGTTCAGGTGGATGCCGTTCACGGCGTTGTTGAAGCAGTGATTGCCGCGCAGGACGGTGTTGTCCGAGCCGCCGTTGGCGAGGTAGATCCCGTGCTCCCCCGCGTTCGACGTCGAGTTCCCCTCGATCAGCGAATCGGCGACCTCCGAGGCGTAGATGTTAGTCGAGCCCGAGCTGGTCACGGTGTTGTTGCGGAAGGTGACCCCGTGCATGGGGGTGGCCGGGGTCGCGTCGCGCGCCGTGAGGCCGTAGGCCGGCAGGCCGGTCAGGGTGAAGCCTTCGATCGTGACGAAACTCGCATTGCTCACGCGGATGCCCTCGCCGACGCTATTGACCTGATTGATGACGGCCGAGTTGCCCGCGGCCTTGACCGTGATCGGGCCGTTCTGGGTGCCGCTTCGGGAGACGACGAAGCCCGAGTAGGTGCCATCAAACACGAGGACCGTGTCGCCGGCCTGGGCGGCGTTCACCGCTGCCTGGATGGTGGTGAATTCCTGGCTGGGGCCGGGATTGACGTCCACGCAGTGCACCGTCGCGCTCGCGCAGGCGAGCGGCGCGCCTGTAGTGAACGTCCAGCTGAAGTCCGCGGCGAGCGGATTGCCGGCCGCGTCCTTCGCGCCGGGCGCGCCTCCGCGCACCGTGGCGGTAAAAGTGGTGGAGCTCGCGAGCGCGCCCGAGGGCGAGAAGGTCGCGACCGCGCCGCTCAGGCTGACGCTGCCCGAGACCCCGTTTACCGTGAAGGTGGCGGCGTTGATCGAGGCAGCGCTCATGGGCTCGCTGAAGGTGATGCGGACTACCGCGCCGGTAGAAACGCCGGTCGCGCCGTTCGAAGGGCTTGTCGAGGAGACAGTCGGTGGAGTCGTGTCGGGCGCGCCGGGGGGAGTCGAGCCGGCGCCTTGGCTGACCTCGGGTGAGCTGCAGCCGACGAGGAGGCAGGCCGAGAGGCTCAGGAACAGAAGGGATCGCACGGCGGTCCGGGCAAATCGATCGCTCATAGGGGCTCCTGAATCGACCCTCCCGGGCGAATTCTCGGGCCCGGTTTCCACATTGTCATGGCCGGCGCGACCCGGGCTGTGAAGTATTGCGCGTTTAGCGCATTCGAGATCGACGGCGTGAGTTCCGGTTTGGAGACGAAGCTCGTTGAGTTCGGGATCGGCGGCGCTTCCGGGTGCCGCAGCCGCGGGTGCGGAACTCGAGGGTCTGCTGGTGAACCATCAGTCCAGCCAGTCCTTCTCCTTCAGCTTCCTCGGCAGATAGGTCTTGGTCAGGTAGCGGAAGTCCTTGTTGGCGAGCGCGTCGAGCTCGTACTTGAGGCCGCTCGCGAGCATGCGCCTGATCTCTTCCTGCCATTCCTTCTTCTGGAACCAGCGGTACTTGGTCAGCTCCTTGGCGCGCGTGATGTCCTTGTCGTTGAGCTTGATGCCGACGTTGCGCGGCAGGCCGTAGGCATCGGGGTCGGCGCTCGAGAGGCCGATGAACTTGGCCTTCGGGATCGCCATGCGCTCGCTCTCGAACGCCAGGTTGATCGAGCCCTGCTTGACGACCGAGTAGATGTAGTAGCCCCAGGGATCGTTGTCGACGAGGACGTAGACGGGAAGTCCGTGCTCCTCGTGCAGCCGGCGCGCCAGGCGCCGCACGCCGCGCGGCGGCTGGCCGTTGCCCGTCAGCAGCACGCAGTTGTACCGGCGCCAGAACTTGTCCTCCGAAAGCCGGTTCCACTGGGTGCCCTTCTCGACGAGCAGGACGAAGTCCGCGCTGCATTGTTTGATCTGGATGAATTCGGGCTCGACGATCGAGGGCACCGAGTAGCCGCCCTTCCCGAGGCGCGCGCAATCCACCCGGTCGCCGTCGTCGGTGAGCACGACCGGCCCGACGATGCTGCCGGCGTTCTCCGCGCGCACGTGGAGCTCCTCGCGCAGCGCGGCGAGCGTGACTTCGAGATCCTCGATCAGCGGGTCGGACTCGTTCTGGGCGTCGAAGGTGTTCTCGTGCGAGTCCTTCATGGTGTGCTTGGTCCGGTAGTAGATCTCCCGCAGCGAGGTCGTGAGGTTCGCGCGCTGCAGCTCGGCGAGTGCGTCGGCTACCAGCACCGTCTGCATGAATTTCTTCGCCATGCCGACGTTGAACAGCGTGCGCTCCTGCCTGCGCTTGCCCATCTCGATGATGCCGCGCTTCTCGTTGAAGCTCACGTTCGCGAGGCTGCGCACGGGGATCGACAGCGCCGGGTCGCGGCTGCGGTCGGCGGCCGCGATCACGGTGTCGGCCACGCCGACGAGCTTCCTCTCGACCGGGGTCGGTTTTCCTGCGGTTGCTTTCGCCATGGCTTTATCTCTTCTTGCGCTTCGTGGGTTTCTTCTTCGCCGCTTTCCTCTTTTCTTCCGCCGGCGCGGCCTCTTCCGGGATACTCACCTCGGCGCCGGGCAACACGGGTGCCTCGCCATCGTTCTCGACGATGATTGAATGCGGGAAGCCTTCGGGGCCGCTGTCGCGGCCGAGGATCTCGTCGGTCTTCGCTCCGCCGGTGCGTTTGAGCGCGATCTTCTGCAGCTGGGCCTTGAGCTTCTCCTTCGGCAGCTTGCCGCCCTTCAGCCGCGCGCACGCTTCGACGACCTCTTCGATGTAGAGCTCGAAGATGTTGCGCCGCCGGAACTCGCCCGCGGCCCGCTCGCGCCTGCGCAGGAAAACCCCGAGCCGGCGCCCGCATTCCTGGAGCGCGAGGCGGATCTCCTTGCGGATCTCGTCGTAATCGGCGATCGCTTCCTTGGATTCGCTCGTGAACGGAACCCAGACCGAGGCCATGTGGACGAACACCACCATGGGCCCGGCCGGGAGGGCGCCGCGCGATTGCGCGACGCCGTAATTTCGCCACGAGGTCTCGAGCACCGACTTGTACGTCGCGCACGCCGACTGCTGGTAGAGCAGGGGGACGCGGTTGGCAAAGCGGATGACCCGCGCCAGCTCGCTGTCGTCGTCCTGCTGCTCGCCCTCGGCGAGCGGCACGACGGGCGCCTCCGGCGCCTGCGCAGCCTGCTCGGGCCCCTTCCCGTATGCCAGCCCCGCCTCGATGATGAAGGGATTGCCGCGGTACACGGCCGGCGGCCGCGTCACCGCCGTGTAGAAGGCGCCCTTGATCTGCTTGTAGAGGCCGTGGAGGATCGCCTTCTCGCCGATCGGGGAGATGCTGTTCGACGGCGGCGCCATGATCTTCGTGGCCTGGATCGCCTTGTAGAGGGCCTCGGCGTCGGCGCCGTGGATGTTGCGCGGCTTCGCGCCCGGCGGGAGCTTGGCCGTCTTGCAGATCTCCTGGGCGACGGCCGGGGATACCCGGCTGAAGTCGGCGGCCAGAAACCCCGAGAGCGAGTGGCTCTTGGTGTCGTGGAGCATCCGGAGGAGGATGCCGAACTCGATGCCGTAGGGATGCGGCTTGATCTCCTTGGGCTGGGGCGGCAGTTCCTGGATCGTCCGTGCGTACTCCTTGATCTCGCCCTCGGGTGTCTTGTAGACGAGCTGCACGTGCGGGTTGGCGATCGCCACCTGCTCGAGAAACTCGTCCACCGATGCGCGGCCCTTCTGGTAGCGCCCGTCGATCTCCAGCGCCACCTGCGTCCCGCGAGGGTGATCCCAGTCGATCTTCTTGTTCTCGAAGATCCGCGGCTCGTTCTTCTTGGTGTCGATCTGCAATTCGAAGTAGTGCGCCGCGGCGCGCGCGCCGGTGCGCGAGGTGATCTGCACCGGCTTGCCTGTCGTGAGCTGGGCATACATGCCGGCGGCCGAGATGCCGATGCCCTGCTGGCCGCGGCTCATGCGCAGCCGGTGGAACTTTGAGCCGTAGAGGAGCTTCGCGAAGATCGGCGGAATCTGCTGGCGGACGATGCCGGGCCCGTTGTCGATCACCTTCACGCGGAAGCGGGTCGCCTGGCTGGCCGGTGGCGGCGGCGCCCCGTCGCCCCCCGCGACCTCGACGTCGACCGTGACGTCGGGGAGGATCCCGGCTTCCTCGGCCGCGTCGAGCGCGTTGTCGACGGCCTCCTTGACGCAGGTGAGGAGCGCCTTGCGCGGATTGTCGAACCCGAGCAGGTGGCGGTTCTTGGTGAAGAACTCGGAGACCGAGATCTCCCGCTGCCGGGCTCCCATCTCGGCGGCGGAGATCGTCGCGGCGGGCCTGGGGGGGGTTGCGTCGGCCTCCGTTTCGGGAGCCTTGGGCGCCGCCGTGGACTTGCTTTGGGCGGCGGCGGGAGAACTAGCGTTGCACTTGGACTTGCGCCTGGCTTTGGGCTTTCCCCTCATTGGTGCCAAGCGTACCGCAAATCCGGCGTTTGAAGCTTCACCCCGCGCCCCCCGCCTGACTCGGCACGCGGCAGGCCACCAGCGAGGAGTTGTGCAGATGGGCGAGCGGCAGCCTCGGCGCGAGCTCGTTCAGGTAGTTGTACACCCCGGCGCAGTTGTAGGCGTAGTCGTGCCACAGCAGGATGCCGCCCTCCGCCAGAATCGCCAGGCTCTTCTCGGTGTCGTTCTTGACGTTGGCATAGCGGTGGCCCGCGTCGATGAACACCAGGCCCGGCCTGTGGCCATCGCACAGCGCGGCGAAGTCCGTGTCCATGGTGTCGGCATGCCTCTGGCGCACCTTGCCGGCGTAGGGCGAGCCGGCATAGCGGCGTCGCTTCTCGCCGCTCTCGTGGCGGCGCGTGGAGGGCGACCCCGGCAGGTCGACCGTATAAACCAGGGCGTCTGGCCGGCTGTTGGCGGCGAGCTGGAAGGTGGTGTTGCCGTCGAAGGTGCCGAGCTCGAGGATCACGCGCGGATTGGCGGCCCGCACCAGTAGAGAGATGAACGCGAGCTCAGTCACCGAGACGTTCATGTTCTCCGGGATGAAGTCCTCCAGCTGGACCGGGGCGACGCGCGCCTCGCCGAGGAAGTCCCGGATGCCGACGGTCGGAATGCGCGAGCGCTCCAGCGCGCGCTCCCCGTAGACCTGCGCCAGGTGCGGGGCCAGCCGCCGGCGCGGGCTCGCCAGCGCATGCACGAGCCCCTCGACCACCCAGCGGATCCTGCTTCGCGTCACGCGCATCGCGGCGGATTATCGCCGAAAGCTAGCAGACCTTGTGGATCAATCGCGCCCGGGACGATCGGGCACGCGCCGCGATCGCAGGGCCCAGGGGTCGCGCGAAACGAGGCTCAATCCCTAGACCAGATCGCTACCTTTGCTTCCCGGCGTCCGCGTACAGCGCGAGCATGTCCCACACGGCACGGTTGACGGGCGTCGGAACACCCACCTTGGCGCCGAGCTGCACCACGCCGCCGGAGAGCCACTCGACCTCGAGCCGGTTGCCGCGCTGCAGGTCGTGCGCCATCGAGGCGACCATCTCTTCGGGAAGGCCGTCCGCCCGCGCGAGACAGGCGTCGGCGTAGTCGGCGGGAAGCGCGATGCCGTGAGCGCGTCCCACGGCGACCGTCTCGCGGAAGACGTCGTGGAGGAACGCGCGCGTGCGCGGGTTCTTGCGGATCGGGCCTATGGTGGAGCGCATCGCGGTCGTGGTCGCGGAGATCCCGACCAGGAAAACGAACTTCTCCCATATCGCGCGGCGCACGTCGGCGGAGAGCTCGGCGTCGGCCCCGGCTTTCTGCAGTGCTTCGTGGAGCGCGCGCGCGCGCTCGGAAGGTCGCCCGTCGTATTCGCCGACGACCACGCGCTGCATCGACCCGGTCTGGAGGATCACGCCGGGCCGCGCGATGGTGGTCGCCACGTAGCACACCCCGCCCATGACCGGAGCGTCCCCCAGCTCGCGGCGCAGGATGTCGTCCTTGATCACGCCGTTCTGCAGCGACAGCACTGCGGTGCCGGGCTTCAGCATCGGGCGCATCTGCCGGATCGCGGAGTCGGTGTCCCAGAGCTTCACCGACAGGATGACGAAGTCGACCGGACCGACGGCGGCGGGATCGTCGGTCGCGCGCACCTTGGGCACGCGGATGTCGCCGCGGGCGGCGCTCTCTATCACGAGGCCGCGCTCGCGCATCGCCGCGAGGTGGGCGCCGCGCGCGATGAAGCTCACGTCGCAGCCCGCGTGCGCGAGGCGCCCGCCGAAGAAGCCGCCCACGCCGCCCGATCCCATCATTGCGATTTTCATCGGGGCAATGGTAACCTGCCTCTCGCTTAAGGAGAGGAGGCAACATGATCGGTTTCCTTCTTCGCGCCGCCGCGTCGGTCGCGCTCGCGCTCTGCGCGCTCGGCGTCCAGGCGCAGGCCTGGCCGGCGAAGCCGGTGAAATTCGTCGTGCCGTATCCGCCGGGGGGATCGACCGATCCCATGGCGCGGCTGATCGCCGCGAAGCTCACGGATTCCCTGGGCCAGCCCTTTGTCGTCGAGAACCGCTCGGGCGCGTCCGGAACGATAGGCACCGCGTTCGTCGCCAAGTCGCCGGCCGACGGCTACACCTACATCTTCGTCTTCGACTATCACGCGGTGAACCCGTTTCTGATCCCGAACCTTCCGTTCGACACCGTCAAGGATCTGGCGCCGGTGATGCTGGTCGGCACCGCGCCGATGGCGATCGCGACGGGGATCGCCAAGCCCTACAAGACCTTCGGCGATGTCGTCACCGCGGCGAAAGCGAAGCCCGGAACGATCAGCATCGGCTCGGTCGGCAGCGGCAGCCTCGGCCACCTCACCATGGTCCTGGTGCAGCAGGCCGCCGGCATCAGCCTGATCCACATTCCCTACAAGGGCGGCGGGCCGATGACCGCGGACGCGGTCGGCGGCCAGATCGACCTCGCGATCGGCTCGGTCGCCGTGATCACGCCGCACGTGACCGGGGGCAAGCTTCGCGCGATCGCGGTCACCGGCGACACGCGCTCGCGCGCGCTGCCCGACGTGCCCGCGCTCGCCGAGCAGGGTCTGCCGGGCTTCTCCGCGCTCGCATGGTGGGGAATCTTCGCTCCCGCGGGCACGCCCAAGCCGGTCATCGACAAGTTCCACGCCGCGCTCGTCAAGGCGTTCAACCTGCCCGATGTGCACAAGCTGCTCACCGAGACGCTCGGCGTAGACCTCGTCGTCGGTACCCCCGAGGGACTCGCGGCGTGGCTGGACTCCCAGATGCAACGGTGGGGCAAGGTGGTCCGGGACAACAACATCAAGGCCGACTGAGGCGGCGCGATGAGGACCGCGGCGCTCGTCTTGGGCCTGCTCGCGAGCGCGCTCGCTGCCGCGCAGGAGTACCCGGCGAGGCCGATACGCCTGATCGTCGGGTTCCCGCCCGGCGGAAACGTCGACGTGGTCGGGCGCATCGTCGCGCAGAAGATGAGCGAAGGCCTCGCGCAGCAGGTGCTCCCCGAGAACCGCACCGGCGCGGGTTCGATCATCGCGAACGAGTTCGTCGCCAAGTCGGCGCCCGACGGCTACACGTTGCTCGTCGTGAGCGGCGCCTTCGTCACGCAGGCGGCGACGATGAGGAAGCTGCCGTACGACCCGCTTCGCGACTTCTCGTTCGTCTCGACCATCGTGACCTACCCGCTCGTGTTCTCGGTGCGGGCCGACTCGCGCTTCAAGAGCCTCGACGAGTTCATCGCTTACGTGAAGAGCAGCCCCGGCAAGGTCAACTATCCTTCGCCGGGCATGGGGACGCTCTACCACCTCGCCGGCGAGATGTTCGTCTCGATGGCGGGCATCCAGATGCAGCACGTGCCGTTCCGGGGGGGCGCGGAGCCCCTGACCGAGGTGCTCTCCGGGCGCATGGAGCTCCTCATCGACGCGCTCACCAATTCCTATCCTCAGATCCAGGCGGGCAAGTTCCGGCCGCTCGCGGTGAGCTCG
>Ga0187774_10000091_pt1 | contig 28153 bp, 27 predicted proteins | sample 0216_BV02_MP05_2_FD_133152 | JGI IMG/M metagenome (GOLD analysis project Ga0187774, IMG submission 133152) | Tropical peat soil microbial communities from peatlands in Department of Meta, Colombia - 0216_BV02_MP05_20_MG | ecosystem: Environmental > Terrestrial > Soil > Wetlands > Peat | place... | reverse complement strand
GTTGCAGGCGTTCGTGCGACACCTCTCGGCTGAATCGCGCCGCCAGCGCTTCCTGGGCAGTATGTCCGAGTTGCCGACCGCTCTGCTCGACAGGCTGACACGCATCGACTATTGCAGCCACCTGGCGTTGGTCGCCGAGTTCTTCCCCGACGGAGTCGAGACCGTCATCGCCGAGGCGCGCTATGCCCTCGAGCCGGGCGACGACGGTGCGGAGTTCGCTGTCGCGGTTGCCGATGAGTGGCAGCGATCAGGTCTTGCAACGGAATTGTTGCGCCGCCTGTGGGCACATTCTGTGGCCGCCGGCATCGGGCGCCTCAACGCCGTCTCGCTGGACACCAACGAGTGCATGATCCGCTTTGCGCGCAAGTCGGGATTCACGATCACACGGATGGCGGAGTCCCCTGGATTGCTGCGCTTCAGGCTTGAGAGCGCGCCCGCGGCGGCGGGGCGTCTGGGCAATGCCAGATGGTGAAGGTTCTTGTCCCAAGCTCACCCGGACAATTGGACCAGGTCCGGGACCTCATGCGCGCATTCGTGGCGTGGCACCGCAGATGCCACACGCACGACCTGCGGTTGATCGATGACTATTTTGATGCCAACGCCTTCGAGCACGAGTTGCGGACCCTGCCGGGAAGGTACGCACCTCCCGAGGGAGCGTTGTTGCTCGCTGTCGTTGGCGCCGAGCCGGCGGGATGCGTGGCATTGCGACGTATCGACGCACGGGCTTGCGAGATGAAACGGATGTTCCTCTATCCCCGGTTCCACGGCCAAGGCATCGGTAGCGCCCTTGGCGAAGCGATCATTCGTGCCGGCAAGGCTCTCGGGTACTCCGTAATGCGGCTCGACACCAGCACGCGGCAGAGCGAAGCACAGGCGCTCTACGAGAAGCTTGGGTTTCAAAGAATTGAGCCGTATTACGAGCTGCCGGGTGCCCTGCGTGATTGGCTCGTCTTCATGGAACTGTCGCTGTAGCGATTCGCACGAAGTCGGACGCGCGCAGCGCCATGGGCAGCTTCGCCCGCCTCGACGCTGCGCGCTGAGCTTCGCCCGGCCATCACCCCGCAGCTGTCGGGATCATTCCGGAAGCGTCACCCCGGATCCGCCCATATCCTTGGGAAGATCGTTGAACTTCGGCAATCCATCCTGAATGCGCAGCACCGATTCGTGGTAGTTGACGTGTACGCCGGGGCTGAAGTCAAGCTGCGGCAGCACGGCTGCATAAACGTCGATGAGTTGCCAGTGAGGATGCTCGGTGAAGAGATGTCCGCCGCACAGCTTGCACCACTTGCGCAGGCTCCGGTCGGTTTTGTGGAATGTGCCGATGTTGGACGCTCCGCGCGTGATGCGCACACTCTCGGGCTTCCACAGCGTGAAAGCGTTCACCGGTGCCGCGGCCCAGCGCCGGCACGACTCGCAGTGGCAGTAGCCCGACGCCGCCGGCGCTCCCTTCACCGTGAACCCGACGGCTCCGCAGAAACACTCACCGTCATAGCTCTGTTCGTGACTCATAGTTAACCTCCGCGTGTACCGTTCTAAGGCTCTGATCACAATCGAATCGCGAGGCGCGCACGATGGGGCGGCTCCCCATATCTGCGGGAGCCGCTCCCCATCTTTTGCGCGAATGGCGCCTTACCGATTGAGTCCCGCCGGCTGCGGCTGCAGAATCTGCGCGCCCGTCAGCGCCTCGTAGCGCGCCGTGAGGAGCGGAGCGTCAACTTCGGCAACGGCACGCCCGATCGCCTGGTCCATGCAGTCGCGGTACCGTATCAGGACTACATGACGGCCAGGGACGTACGGGTCGCACACGTCGCTGGCGGCGTGCTCGATCCGGTGATACAACTCCTGGGCCCCGGCGGGCCGCGTCAGATCGAGATCGGCGAACTTCACGGTTTCCTGGCGGGCACCGTCGGGTGCCGTGGCAGCGAGACTACCGGGAGAGATCGCGTACAGCGTCAGGGCGCCGATAAGGGTTGTGGCAAGATGTTTCATGTGAGCTCCTCCTGTCCGGGTTATTCCGGTGGCGCGCAGCCTACGGCGCGCGGCAGCGACGGCCATCGGTGCGGCACCCCATCTTTGTGTCGCGCCCCACCCAGGGCCGGCATCGCGCGGAACGCGGCCTACTCATCGAACCCCTCGGGTCATCCCCATGCTGCTCCTCGAGCGCGATAAGCAACTCGCACAGTTGACTCGCTGGCACGAGGCGCTCGAAGCCCGCGGCGGCTGCGTCGTGCTGGTCACCGGCGAGGCCGGCATCGGCAAGACCGCGATCGTCGGCGAATTCGTTCGCCGGCGCGGGGGTGACGTGCGGGTGCTGTGGGGCGCGTGCGATCCGCTGTCCACGCCCCAGCCCCTGGGGCCTCTGTGCGATGTCGGCCGCCAGGTCGGCGGCGCGCTGCTCGAGGCGACGCAGGGAACGCAGCGCGAGCGCATTTTCGCCGCCACCGTCAACGAGCTCGAGCGCCCCGGAAAGCCGGTCGTGCTCGTCATCGAGGACCTGCACTGGGCGGATGACGCTACGCTCGATCTGGTGAAGTACCTCGGCCGGCGCATCAGCCGCACGCGCGCCATGCTGATCGCCACTTACCGCTCCGACGAGATCCACGCGCGCCATCCCTTACAGGCTGCAGTCGGGCTCCTGCCGGGGGAAACCGTGAGGCGCCTGCCCCTGGCGGCACTCTCGGAGGCGGCGATCGTCGAGCTCGCCCAGACGCTCGGGCGCCCCGCGGCCGGCCTGCACGCGGCGACGGGTGGCAATCCGTTCTACGTCACGGAGCTCCTCGCCGCTCCTCCCGGCGAGATTCCCACCTCCGTGCGCGATGCGGTGATCGCCCGGGTTGCGCGGCTCTCTCCCGATGCGCGCCGGGTGGCGGAGCTCGTCGCAGCGGTGCCAGGGCACACCCAGCCTTGGCTGATCGAGGCGATGCTGCACGCCTCCGAAGCCGCCATCGAGGAATGCACGCTCGGCGGCCTGATGCGCAATGCGGACGAGTCCCTGACGTTCCGTCACGAGTTGGCGCGGCGCGCGGTCGAGGACTCGCTCACGCCGACACAGGCGCGCTCGCTTCACACCCGCGTCCTCGAGGTCCTGCGGAACAGGGACCGGCGCGAGGTGAGCGAATCGCGCCTGGTGCACCACGCCGTGCGTGCCGGCGACGTCGCGGCGGTGCTCGAGTTCGCGCCGCGCGCCGCCGAGCGCTCCGCCGGCGTGGGCGCGCACCGGGAGGCCACCGCCTATTACCGTACGGCACTGCGGCACGCGGATCAGCTGCCGCCCGAAACGCGGGGCTGCCTGCTCGACGGCCTCGGCTATGAATGTCTCCTCACGGGCGAGCTCGAGGACGCGATCGATGCGCGCGGTGACGCGCTCGCGATCTGGCGCGCCGCCGGCAACCCCAAACGAGCCGGGGACACGTTGCGCTCCCTGTCGCGACTGCACTGGCTTCTCGGCCGGGGCCAGGAGGCGCACCGTTATGGGACCGAAGCCGTGGCGGCGCTGGAGCCGCTCGGCCCGAGCCATGAGCTCGCCATGGCCTTCAGCAACATGGCGCAGCTCGCGATGCTGGCCTCGCATGATGCACGGGCGATCGAGCTGAGTGAGCGCGCGATGGACCTCGCCCGCCTGCTCGGTAACGACGAAATTCTCGCCCACGCCCTCAACAACATCGGCTCGGCGCGCCTGCGCGAAGTCGGGGATGCCGGCTGGCTCGACCTCGAGCGGAGTCTCGAGCTGTCGCTGCGCTGTCAGCTGCAGGAGCACGTCGCGCGGGCTCACACGAATCTCGCCACCTTCGCGATCGGCAACCGCAACTACCGGGCAGCCAATCCGCACCTCAAGGCCGGCATGGCGTTCTGCGCCGAGTACGAGCTGTACATGGCGGCAGGGTACATGCGCGCGTTCCGGGCGCGAATGCACTTCGAAAAAGGCGAGTGGACCAAGGCGATCGGGGAGGCGGAGGAGCTGCTGCGCCAGGCGCGCGTGTCGATCGCCGCGCGGATTCCGGCACTCACCGTGGTGGGCCGCGTCCACACCCGACGCGGCACCGACGGCGCCCTGGCGCCGCTCGAAGAGGCCTGGGCGCTCGCCAAGGAGACGGGCGAGCCGCAGCGCATCGTCGCCGTCGCCGCCGCACGCGCCGAGCACTTCTGGTTGCGCGGCGATCTCCCAGGGGTTGATCAGGAGGTCCGCAGTGCTCTCGAGTTCGCCCTGCGAGACCGGAACCCGTGGCGGGTGGGCGAGCTCGCGTTCTGGGCGCGGCGCGCCGGTACCCCATTGGAGGGCGCGCCCGCGATGGCCAAGCCTTTTGAGTCGCAGATGCGCGGCAAGTACTTGGAGGCCGCACGGGAATGGGCACAGCTCGGCTGCCCGTACGAGCGGGCGCTGGCACTGGCTGACAGTCCGGATGCCGAGCCGCGCAAACAGGCGCTCGAGATATTCGAGTCTCTCGGTGCGCGGCCGATGGCACAGCGGCTCCGCCGGCAGCTCAAGGCCGAGGGTGTGCGCGGCCTGAAGCGCGGCGCCAACCGTTCGACGCGCGCCAATGCTGCCGGACTCACCGTGCGTGAGCTCGAGGTGCTGGCGCTCGTGGCCCAGGATCTCTCCAACGCGGCGATCGCGCGGCGGCTCTTTCTATCGGCCAAGACGGTCGATCATCACGCCAGCGCCATTCTCTCCAAGCTCGGCATCGCCTCGCGCCGCGAGGCCGCCGGCGCAGCCCGCCGACTCGGCATCGAGCTCGTAGAGCGCAAGCGGTCGCCGACGCCCTTACGCCCGGCCAGTCGGCCCTGAGCGTTGCGCACGGCCGGTCGCGGCGCGACGCCACCAACGCGCAGCGTTGTTCGTACCGCCTGACGATCGTCAGGCTTCAGCAACTGCAGCGATCGACACTCTCAGACCAGGCATCTTCACTGGCAACTTGGCCCCCTGACGCGCCGGGGGATTCGAAGGAAACCACTTCAGCCACTCCTCGTTCATCCCCTGGAAGTCCTGCTCTTCCGCCAAGACGACCGTGACGCTCGCAATCTTGTCGAGCGAGCTGCCAGCGGCTTCCAGTATGGCCGCGATGTTCGTCAGACATTGACGCGTCTGCTGCTGAATGGTCGAGCCGACCAATGCCCCGGTCTGGGGATCGTGCGGAGCCGTGCCTGACACAAAGATGAGTCCCGCAGCCCTGACTGCCTGGCTGTAGGTTGCAGGCGGCTTAGCGGCTTTCGGAGTGAAGATTATTTGTCTGGACATGAGCGCTCCTTCTTGCGATCACTCAGGCGCTTGGCAGATCTCAACATGGTCACTCAACCAGTGTGATGCCGCTCGAGGAATTGTCCAATCGCTGCATTGATCTCCTCGGGATGGGTGACAGGTCCCATGTGACCAATATCCTCAAAGTCCACGAGCTCAACTCGCGGCAGCGCAGCCGCGAGTAGCCGTGCCACCCCGCGGGCCGACGCTCTCGAGCGCCTGCCCACCATGTAGAGAACGGGGATAGCGAGTGAGCTGAATGCCCGCAGAGGCGTAGGTTCGGCGAACAAGGCGTGCGCCCATCTCCGCACATGGGTCACCGACTCGGCGATGGGTGATTTGCGTGGTTCGGGGAAGCCTTTCCAGGTCCCGCATCCCATCCAGTAATCAATGAATCGCTCGGCGGCGGCGTCCTGAGCGCCGGCATCAAGAGCCGCGCCGGCATCACGGACTACGTCGCGAATTTCTTGCGCCTCGTTCGGCGGTTGGCTGTCCGCGTCAAGCAAGCCGAACAGCGTGGGCTCGTAAAGTGCCAATGCACGCACCCGACCCGGGTTCGCCAGCGCCGCGATGAGCGCGACCGCAGCACCGTATGAGTGACCCACCAGCGCCAGCGGTGAGCCGGCTCTCGTGAGCACCGGCTCGATGAGCGCAACCTCGTCCCGAAGGTGAATCGCAAGCTCCGAAGGCCACTGCGGGCTCCTGCCGGCGTCGTAGCAATCCGGAGCCAGGACGTGGAAGCTCGGTGCGAGAACTTCCATGAGCCGACGCCATTGCCCTGAAGTGCCCGCGTTTGAATGAATACAAACGACCCCAGGACCGGTTCCGGCCTCGCGAAAGAAAGGCATGGGCTGATGCGTGGGTGCTGCCAGCCTCGCGCTCATCGAGTGCTCCGACCTGGCAGTGTGAGCGGCGGCGTTCGCGTCTTGGCGAACGGCAGCAACATCGGCACGCGCCGGCGATAGTCCTGGTACTGGGGATGCACGGCGCTCAGGTCGTGCTCCTCGAGACGTATCGCGATCAGAATGTAGAGGGTCGTCCCCGCCGCGAAGACCAGGTGAGCGACGGTCATGGTCGGTGCGGCCCAAATGAGGGTCAGCCAGCCGATGTAGAGCGGGTGACGGACCACCTGGTACAGGCCCGGCGTATGAAACTGGGGTGGGCGGTAGCTGCGCCCCTTCAGGAACCGCCACACCTGCTTCAGGCCGAACAGATCGAAGTGGTCGATGAGGAATGTCGCGTACAGCAGCAGCAGCCAGCCACAGACGTAGAGTCCGATGACGGCCGAACGCGCGGCGCCCGGCGGCAGCCGCCACACCACGCCCCCGATCGGCGCCCACCATGCCATCAGCGCCCCGAATGCGATCGAGCTCGCCAGCAGGTAGGTGCTGCGCTCGGCGGCCTCCGGCACGATGCCGGTCCACCATTGCTTGAAGGCGGGCCGCGCCATCCCGCTGTGCTGCGCGGCGAAGACCAGCAGCAGCGCAATGTCGACCAGCAGCGCGACCCAGAGCGGCTCCTCTGCGGGCGCATCGAGTTGCGTCGGGGTTAGAAGCCCCCCGACGAACCCGAAGGCGTAAAGCAGTGTCGCGAGCGCCACCGAGTAGCACACGACGCCGTAGACAAACACGGTGATCCGCGACACGACTGGCTCCTTTGCGGCGAAGGCTCGGAGCGGGCAGCGTGCGCGAGCACGCGGTGCGGCGGATCGGTGGGCCTCCCTAAGTTTCGCGCCGCGACCCTCAAATCTCGCGGCAAGCTGCGCCAGCCCGCGTTCCCGCATCGCGGGTGTCGCAGGGCGTTCCCGCGATGCGGGAGCCGCGAGCGCCGGGCTCAGGGAGCCGCGCGGCTCAGCAGGAAATCGATGAGCACAAACGCGCCGGACGTTGCCAGGGCGGCGAGCACCGCGGCGATGGGTCGCTTTGCGATCAACATGGTCACCTCGGCCGTGTAGCAAATGGCGCTCGAGCGGCGCACATCGTCACGGACCTGTTGATCGGGCGCATGGGGGCGACCCCTCAACTTTGCTGCGGGAACCCCCCGGATTTCGCTCCGGCCGTCAGTGGCCCGCCTGTGCCTTGCGCCAGGCGGCCGGTGGCATGCCGACCATGCGTTTGAAAGCGCGCGCAAACGCGGCCTCCGAGTCGTAACCGACCTCGAGTGCGATGTCGGCGACGATGCGGCTCGATTCGCGCAAAAGTCGCGCGCCGAGCTGCATGCGCCAGCTGGTGAGATACTGCATGGGCGCCTGCCCGAGATAGCGCATGAAGCGCTCGTGCAGAACCGACCGCGACAGCCCCACCTCGCGCGCTAGCTCATCGACGCTCCACTCGCGCTCGGGTCGCTCGTGCATCAGGGCCAGCGCTTTGCCCACATGGCGCTCGCGCAGCCCCGCGAGCCAGCCGACCGAGTCCTCGGGCAGGCTGTCGAGGTAGCGGCGCGCGGCGTCGACGAACATCATCTCCGACAGCCGCTCGAGCACGGCATCGGAGCCCGGTCGCCGCTCGTTGCTCTCCACCACCGCCTGATCGACCGCGCGGGCAATCCAGCCGCCGGCGCGGGATGCCGGCAGATGCAGAATGCGCGGCAGCGCCGCGATGAGCGGATTGAAGGGCCGCAGATCGCAGCCCAGAAACCCGCATACCACGATGGCATCGGCGCTCTCGATGGGCAGGGGACCGGCATCGACGATTCCCTCATGGAATGCGATCGGCACCGGCCGCGGACCACCCCGGGCGAGCAGCGACTCCGGCCGCTGCTCGTGCGGCGTCAGGCCCGGGGCACTCGAGATCACGTGCCGGTCGCCCTGCGGGAACAGCACCACATCGCCGGCGTGCAAGCGCACCGGTGGGAGCCCGTCCACGGCAGCCCAGCCGTTTCCCTTGGCGAACATGTGGTATTCCATGACGTGATCGCATCCGGGCATCACCACCGGCGCGATCTCTTTGGCGGCTGCTGCCCCGGCCGACCATTGGCCGCGGAAACTGACGTAGTAGAACGCGGCGCCCCGCAGCCGAACGCTCCGCAACAGATCTGACAGGGTATCGCGACTCATCGAGCTTCTTCGATCGCCGGACGGATGATCAAGTCGCGCGGACGCTGGATCAAGCCGTCAGTCGCTGCGGACTCGCAGACAAGTCTGCAGGACGGGTGGTGCAGCGTCAATCGATAGCGCGCGCAAGAATCTCACTCATGGCGCTCGTTGAAGCATCGCACTGCCGGTACGCAACGCCACCCCAATTAACTGTTCGCTTGACCGAGGAGAGTCACATGAACGCACCCATCGTGGCACAGCCCGCCACTGATGCTGTCGTCGATTTCAACGCCATCAAGCTTCGTCAGCAAGCCACCTGGGCGAGCGGCGACTTTGCGATCATCGGCACCACACTGCAGATCGTCGGCGAATCGCTCGCCGAGGCCGCCGACGTGCGCGCTGGCGAGCGCGTGCTGGACGTCGCCGCGGGCAACGGTAACGCCTCACTCGCTGCGGCGCGCCGCTTTGCCCGCGTGACCTCCACCGACTACGTGCCGCACCTGCTGGAGAAGGGTGCAGCGCGAGCCAAAGCCGAGGGCCTGGAGATCTCCTTCCAGGTCGCCGATGCGGAGAACTTGCCGTTCGCTGCCGGGGCTTTCGATGTCGTGCTGTCCACCTTCGGCGCGATGTTTGCGCCCGAGCATCAGCGCGCAGCTCAGGAGCTGCTGCGCGTCACGCGCCGCGGCGGGCGTATCGGACTCGCGAACTGGACGCCGGAGGGCTTCCTCGGCGAGCTGTTCCGTGTCGTGGGCAGCTTCGTCGCGCCGCCCAAGGGCACGCGCTCGCCCGTGATGTGGGGCTCAGAGCCCTACATCGTCGAGCTCTTCGGCCCAGAGGCCGCCGACCTGCGCTGCGCGCGGCGGCTCTTCAATTTTCGCTATCGCTCGCCAGCCCACTGGCTCGAGGTGTTCCGCACCTTCTACGGGCCGACGCACAAGGCCTTCGGCGCGCTCGATGCCGCGCGGCAGGCGCACTTGAGCGAAGCGATCGCCGCGCTCCTCGACCGGTGGAACGTGGCCGGCCCGGACTCGCTGGTGGTCCCCGCCGAGTATCTCGAGATCGTCATCACCAAGGCCTGAGGGGCTGCGCGCATGAAGGATCATCGCGATCTGGAGATCTCGGGGGCGACACCCGCCGCGCGCGACGCCTTCGAGCGCGCTCTCGATGCGCACCTGAGCTGGCGCAGCGGCGCCGGCGTGCACCTCGAACAGGCACTGAAGGCTGCGCCCGCGTTCACCATGGCCCGCGTGCTGAGTGCCTACTTCGATCTGTGCAGCCGCGACCCGGTGCGTGTGCGCCAGGCGCACGCCGCCTATGCAATCGCTGCGAGCCTGCCTGCTACACCCCGCGAGCGGCTGCACATCGGCGCAATCGGCGCCGTGCTCGCCGACGACTTCCAGGCCTTGAAGGCCATCCTGCAAAGCCTGCTCGAGGAGTATCCGTACGACTTGCTCGCGCTGCAGACCGGGCACGCGCTCGATTACCTGACCGGCGACATCGAGGGCATGGGCGCACGCATCGGGGCGGTGCTGCCGGCGTGGTCGAAAGACGCGCCCGGGTATCACTCCGTCCTCGCGATGCAGGCGTTCAGCCTGGTCGAGGGTGCGCAGTATGAGCGTGCGGCCGATCAGGGCCGGCGTGCCTTGGAGCTCGACCCCTGGGATGCCCGCGCTCACCATGCGCTGACCCATGTGTACGAGATGACCGGCGCTCCGGCCGCGGGGATGCGCTGGATGCAGGAGCGCCGCGCCTTCTGGGCTGCCGACACGGTCGCCGCGACTCACCTCTGGTGGCACTGGGCACTGTTTCACCTGGCACGGGGCGAGATCGCGGCGGCGCTCGCGATCTATGATCAGCACGTACGCGGCAAGCGCTCTGCGAACATCGCCGACCTGATCGATGCGTCGGCGCTCTTGTGGCGCATCGAGCTGCTGGACGGCGACGCCGGCGGACGCTGGCCAGAGCTGGCCGCAGCGTGGGCCGGGCACCTCGAGGACGGCTACTGCACCTTCAACGACATGCACGCGATGCTGGCGCAGGTGGGGGCCAGGGACTGGAGAGCCGCCAGTCGCCTCGAGAGTGCGTTGCTCAAGAGTCAATCGCGCCGCAGCCGCTATGGCGAGACGACTCGTCTGGTCGGCTTGCCGGTAGGCCGCGCCCTGATGGCCTTCGGGCGCGGCGATTACGCCCGGGCGATCCGCACTCTCGGCCTGCTGCCCGCTTCCGCACATCGTATCGGCGGCAGTCACGCGCAGCGCGATCTGCTGTACCTGACGCTGCTCGAAGCGGCACGGCGCCTGCGGCGCTCGGCTCACTCCGTCGCGGCCTGAAGCCGGCTAGAGGAAACAGAGGATGGAGTCCCGGGTATTTTCCCCTGGTGACAGTCAGGCCCACTACGAGCGTCTCCTGGCGCCACACTACGACTGGATGTTCGGCGCACCCATCGAGCGCAAGGTCGCAGAACAGCAGGCGCTGCTGCACGAGATCGCCGGCCGGGCGAGCGGCGATGACCTTGCGGTGGACTTAGGATGCGGCTCCGGCTTTCAGTCCCTGGCGCTGTCTGAGCTCGGCTATCGGGTTCTGGCGCTCGACATCAGTGACACGTTGCTCGCGACACTGGCTGCCCGGATCGGATCGCGGAGTATCACGATCCGGCGCGGCGATATCCGTCAGCTGGACGACTACGTAGCTCCCGCGAGCGTGCGCCTCGCGGTCTGCATGGGCGACACGCTGACCCATCTCTCGAGCTACCAGGAAGTGGACGCCCTCTTCCAGTCCGTGGCGCGCGCTCTCAAGCCACGAGGGTTGTTTGTCGCCACTTATCGGGATCTCAGCGGGCGCGAGTTGCAGGGCCTCGATCGCTTCCTGCCCATACGGGGCGATGACGGGCGCACGATGATTTGCTTTCTCGAGTACGAGAGTGCCGAGACGGTCGTGGTGAATGATCTCATCTACGTTCGGGAGGCCGACGGCCACTGGGCTCTTCACAAGAGCCGCTACCAGAAGCTTCGGCTGTCACTCGAGTGGGTTCGCGGGCGAATCGAGGCAGCCGGGCTATCGGTCGTGCTGCAACGGACCGGCGGGATCGTCACGCTGGCTGCCACCAGGGACGCTCTAGCCGAGAAACGTGCCTCAGCGACCGGCGGAGCCTAGACCAGTACCAGGCTCATGCAGGTGAGCGCGGCTTCCGCCTTTTGCAGCTCGCTCACATCGAGCGCGCGCGTCGTGACTCCCGCCTCGCGCAGCCGCCGTTCGGTCCGCGGAAATGCAGCGCTCATGAGCGTCACGCCCTGCACGGTGAGCGTGTTGGCGGCGAAGGCCTCGGTCTCGTCTACCTCGACCAGCGTGCGCGCATCGAACAGCCCTGGATCCACCCACGCCGGGTTCGCGAGCAGGACGTCTGGCGGAATGAAGGTGCAGGCGCTCTTTAAGTGCAGGCAGTCACGCATGGCGACGCCCTGGACGCGGTAGCCGAACGGCGCGAGCGCAACCTTAAGCTGCTCGATGCCCGCCGCGTTGCTGCGGGCCGAAGCGCCGACATAGAGGTCGCGACCGATGCGCACCACATCGCCACCCTCGAGAGTGCCGGGTGCGGTAATGCGCCGCAGCGGACGGTGGCTCGCGAGGCTCGCCGCGACACTCTCGACCTCGTTGCGTCGCGAGGCGATGCCGGGCCGCGTGATCACCGCCACTTCCGGCAGCACCACCGCGGTGTCCTCGACGAAGACCGCGTCGGCATTCGCCGCCAGCGGCTCGAGCCATTCGAGGCTGCAGCCGAGCGCGGCCAGCTCGGCGGCGTAGTGCGCGTGCTGCGCCCGCGCGCGCTCGACATCGATGGGCGCGCGCTCGAGGAAGCTCAGCTCGCAGGCCGCGAGACTCGGGCTCACTTCGCGCAGGAAAGCGATCATGGCGGGGCGAGCATAGCCGAAGCGCCCGGCGCGCGGAACGCGCGCGCCCCGGGCGGCCGGCGGCGCGGCCTCACTTCGGCACTTCCTTCCCCGCCAACCTCAGGCAGTCGAGGAATGCGCTGGCCGCGGGCGCGAGCGTGCCCGGCGCGCGCAGGATCGCGCCCACCGGACTCTCGATCGACTTGAGTTTCACTGGCAGGATCGCCAGCAGCCCCTGCTCGACGTCATCGAGCGCCACGTGATACGGCATCACCCCGACACAGTCGGATTTGCGCAGCAGCACGCGGTTGGTGAGGATCGACACGGACTCGATCACGTTGCGCGGCAAGGGCGCACCCGCCTCGACGAAGGCGCGCTCGATCTGACGCCTCAAGTCGGTCTCGGGCAGCGGCAGCAGCCACGCCTCGTTGGCGAGATCGCGCAAGCTGAGCCGCCGCTTGCGCGCGAGCGGATGCCCGCGCCGCGTCACGACGCAGATCGGCTCGGCGTAGAACTCCTCGTAGATGAGGGCACGGCTGCGGCCCTCCTCCGGCAGCCGCCCGAGCACCATGTCGAGATCCCCGACGAGGAGCGAGGGCATCAGGATGTCGTAGGTGCCCACCACCACGCTGATGGCAACGCCTGGGCGCTGCTTCTTCAGGAGCGCGATGGCATCGGGGAGGATGCTGGCGGAGGCTGCGAGCAGCGTCCCCACGGTCACCTTGCCGCTGTAGCCTGCGCGCAGGCTCTCGAGCTCCTCGGCCGCATGCCGCAGCTGCGCCAGCACGATCTTGGCGTGGCGCGCGAAGATCTCGCCGTAGGCCGTCGGCTCGAGCCCGCGGTTGGAACGCTCGAAGAGCTTGACGGCGAGGATCGACTCGACGTCCTGCAGCGCCTTGGTGACGGTGGGCTGCGTGAGGCTCAAGCGCCTGGCGGCTTTGAGGATGCTGCGGCAGTCATAGAGCTCGGCGATCAGCTCGACGTGACGCAGGCGGAACTTGCGCGTAATCCAGCGTTCGAGGCGGGTCGACGTCATGGCCGCCGATCATAACGGTTCGGCCACCGGGAGCGGACACAGCCCGCGCGGGGGTCGGTCCTAGACGCTGAGCTGCGCGCCGCTGCCCGCGCGTGTCCCCCGCCCGGTCTCGATCCCGAAGAAGGCGGCGGCATTTGCGTGCAGGAGCTTCGCGCGCGTCGCCGGAGCGAGCGTCGGGTGCGAGCGCACGAGGCTTCCCACCTGCTGCTCGCCGAGCGGATAGGGATAGTCAGACCCGAGCATCACGCGGTCCTCGCCCAGGGTGCGCACCAGGAAGTCCAGCGCGTCATGGCTGAACACCGCGCCGTCGACGAAGAAGCGATCGAGGTAGCAGGACGGCGGGTGCGGGCAGTCCTCGCGTACCACGTCGCGGTTGCGCCAGGCATTGTCGACGCGCCCGAGCAGATACGGGAAGCTGCCGCCGCCATGCGCGAAGCACAGCTTGAGCGAGCGCGGCAAGCGCTCGAAGGCTCCCGAGAGGATCAGCCACAGGATCGACAGCTGCGTCTCCGCCGGCATGGAGACCAGCCACGGCAGCTGGTACTTCCCCATGCGCTCCTGCGCCATCATGTCCCAGGGATGCACGAACACCGCCGCGCCCTCCTCGGCACAGTGCCGGAGGAAAGTGAGAATGCCCTCGTCGTTCATCTCCCGCATCGCCACATGGTTGCCGATGTGCACGCCGATGTGGCCATCGTCCATGGCGCGCGAGAGCTCCCGACAGGCGAGCTCGGCGTCCTGCAGCGGCACTTGGCAGAGCGACTTCAGCCGCCGCGGCGCGTGAGTGCAGATCTCGAGCGCTGCGTCGTTGAAGAGGCGCGCGCATTCGAGCGCCTGCGCGGGGGGGCGCTGGTAGGCGAACAGCAGCGGCGTCGCGCACATGATCTGCACCTCGACGCCGTCGCGCTCCATGTGCTCGAGGCGCACCGCCGGGTCCCAGCAGGCGGGACTCACGGGGCGGAACTCCCGCTCGCCGACCATCAGCATCGCCTGATCCCCGGGGCCGTGCCGCAGCCACGGCCAGTCGGGCGTGCCGAAGCGGGCAGCGAGATCCGGCCACGTGCGCGGCAGAAAGTGCGTGTGGATATCGATCATGCTCATCGTTGCCTCCTCTAAGGCAGCGCGGTGCGCGCTGCGGGGCGCCAGGCCACCGCCTTGATCTCGATCAGCAGCTGCGGATGCGGCAGCTGCGCCACCGCTACCGTGGTGCGCGCCGGCCCATCGAAGCCGAAGAACTCGCTGTAGACCTCGTTATAGGCCTTGAAGTCGTCCATGCTCACGAGGAACGTGCTCACCTCGACCACGTCGGCGAGGCTGGCGCCGGCGGCCGCGAGAATGTCGCGGAGGTTCTCGATCACGCTGCGTGTCTGGGTACGGATATCGAGGCGCGGCGCGCCGCCCGGGCCGGGCTCGGCACCGGCGATCGAGTCGTCGGCGCGGCGCGCACTGGTGCCGGACACGAAGATGAAGTCCCCGGCGCGGCGAAAGTGCGGGAAGGTGCCCCGCGGCCGCGCTTTGCCCGTGACGACGCCGCTGTCCAGGCTCTTCACAGCTTCACGCAGATGTTCATCGGCTCGGAGAAGAAGGCGAGTGAATGCGCGCCGCCTTCGCGCCCGATGCCCGAGAGCTTCACGCCACCGAAGGGCGTGCGCAGGTCACGCAGGAACCAGTCGTTCACCCAGGCGATGCCCACCTCCATCTGCCGCGCCACACGGTGTGCGCGCTGCAGGTTCGAGGTCCAGAGCGCCGCGGCGAGCCCGTAGTGCGTGTCGTTCGCCAGGTGCACCGCCTGCTCCTCGGAATCGAACGGTGCGACGTGACAGATGGGTCCGAAGATCTCCTCGCGTACGCAGCGCGCCTGCTCGCTTAAATTCCGCACGATGGTGGGCTCGATGAATGCCCCCTCATCGCGCTCATCGCCGAAGTGCGGCACTCCGCCGCCGCAGACGATCTCACCGCCCTCCTCGCGCGCGAGCCGGTAATACGACAGCACCTTGTCGCGGTGGGCGCGCGAGATGAGGGGGCCTAAGTCCGCGCCCTCGAATGGCCCGCCGACTTTGAGCTGGCGGGCGCGCTCGGCGAGGGCCTCCACGAAGCGCTCGAAGATCGGCCGCTCGACGTACACGCGCTCCGAGCACAGGCACACTTGCCCGCAGTTGGAGAACACCGAGCGCAAGGTGCCGGCCAGCGCCGCCTCGAAATCCGCATCCGCGAACACCAGCGCCGCGTTCTTGCCGCCGAGCTCGAAGGACAGCGCCTTCACGGTCGGGGCGGCGCTTCGCATGATGGCCGAGCCCGTGGCGGACTCGCCGGTGAAGGCGATCGCGCTCACGTCCGGGTGGCTGACCAGCGCCTCGCCCGCGGAGCCCGGTCCGAAGCCATGCACCAGGTTGAAGATGCCGGGCGGCACGCCGCATTCCTGCATCACCTGGGCGAGGAGCTGCGCCGAGGACGGCGTCTCCTCGGAGGGCTTGGCGACTACCGCGTTGCCGCACACCAGGGCCGGCGCCACCTTCCACGTCATGAGGAGGAAGGGCAGGTTCCAGGGAGCGATCACCGCCACGACGCCCACGGGCTTGTGCACGGTGTAGTTCAGCGCGCCGCGGCCGTCGGACGTACCCATCTCGTAGCACTCCGAAGCGCGCGCCAGCGCCAGATCGGCATAGGCGCGGAAGTTCGCCGCGCCCCGCGGGATGTCGAGCGAGCTCGCCTGGGCGAGCGTCTTGCCGGTATCGGCGATCTCGGCGCTCACGAACTCGGCGAAGCGCTCTTCGATCCGGTCGGCCACCTTGCGCAGCAGCGCACAGCGCTCCGGCATCGTAAGGCGTGCCCACGGTCCCTTGAGCGCGGCGCGTGCCGCCTGCACGGCGCGATCGACGAGCGCCGCGTCGGCCTCGGAGACCGTGGCGATCGTCCGGCCGTTCACTGGACTTACGTTGGGAAAGCTGCGCGGCGCGTGGACGAACTCACCGGCGATGAGACACGGCAGCTGTTGACCGAGGAAGGGGTAGGGGTCCGCTCTCGTGGGACTGCGCATCTCGGCGGCGATTCTACTGACCCGCCGTTACCAAGGAATAATCGTATTTTTATCCTCTGGTATGCAGTTTATCTATAGCGCTTCACTTGCCGAAGATCACGCGGCGCCGCCTCAGGCTCGCCTCGCTCCAGACCTCGGCGCTCTTGTAGTACTGAGGCACCGCGCGGGCGCCGGCCGGGATCACGACCCACGGCTGCTTCGACTCGGTGTAGATATGAATATCCGGAGGGAAGGCGTCGGGGTCGTCGAGCGTTCCGACGCGCACGAAGCGCAGCGCGTCCCCGGCGCCGGCGTAATTGCTCCACACCGCGATGCGACAGGTCGGACAACGGCTGATCTTCTGTCCCTTGCCGCTATTGCTCGGCGTCATGATCACTTCCGGCTCTCCCGTAAGCAGCGTCACGCGATCCGCCTCGATCAGGGCATTCAACGCGAACGCCGTGCCGGTCTCGCGCTGGCACCAGCGGCAATGACAGCAGTGCACGATGAGGGGCTTGCCCCGCATCGAGTACCGCACAGCGCGGCAGGTACAGCCGCCCGTCGCCAGGGATTCTCCCGCGTCAGTCATACGTGGAACGGCGCCGGCCCGCGGCTTCGGTCGAACCGGCGCCGGGCCATCACTTGCTCGCCGCGGCCCCCGAGCCCTTGAGGCACGTGCTCATGAAGCTCTTGCGCGCGTCGCCCTTCAAGCCCTTGGCGGTCGCGTCCGCATTGCAGGTCTTCATCTTCTCCTGCTGGCTGTTCGTCTTGGCCGGCGCCGGCTCCTCGTGCGACAGGCAGGTCTTCATGAACGTCTGCCGATCCGCGCCCTTTAAGCCCTTGGCGGTCGCGTCCGCGTTGCAGGTCTTCATCTTCTCCTGCTGGCTGTTAGCCGCCGTGGCCGTGCTCGCCGCCTGTGCAAACACGGCTTGACCGGCGAGCACCGCGAGCGCCGCCACCACCCATGTCGTGCGTCTCATGTGCCGCTCCCCTTCCCGGTGAGAAATGAAAAAACGGCGGTATCGTAGCCCCTCGCGGCCCCCTACTCCATGTCCGGATAGGGTCCCTTGCCACCCTCGGCAATGAACCGGTCGATGCGCGCCGTCAGCACCGGCAGCGGCACGGAGCCGAGCTCGAGCACCGCATCGTGAAAGGCGCGGATGTTGAAGCGCTCCCCGAGCGAGCGCTCGGCGCGCCCGCGTCCCTCGAGAATGGCGCGCTCGCCGAGGTAGTACGACAGCGCCTGGCCCGGCCAGGCGATGTAGCGGTCCACCTCGGTGCCGATCTCGCGCTCGGGCAAGGCGGTGTATTGCCGCAGGTAGTCCATGGCCTGCTCGCGCGTCCAGCCCTGGGCGTGCACGCCCGTATCGACCACCAGCCGCGCGGCGCGCCAGATCTGGTAGCCAAGCATGCCGAAGCGGTCGTAGGGTGTCTCGTACATGCCCATCTCCTCGCCGAGCTTCTCGCAGTAGAGCGCCCAGCCCTCACCGTAGGCGGAGATGTAGCTGTGCCGGCGGAAGTCGGGCTGGCCCTTGTGCTCCAGGGCGATCGGGATCTGGAAGGCGTGCCCCGGCGCCGACTCGTGCAGCGTAAGCGCCGCGAGGTTGTAGAGCGGGCGGCTCGGCAGGTCGTAAGTGTTGAGGAGGTACACTCCCGGGCCGCCGCGGCCTGCGGTATAGAAGGGCGCCAAGTCGTCCGGCACCGGCTTGATCGCAAAGCGCGCCCGCGGCAGGTAGCCGAAGTACGTCGATGCCTTGCCGTCGAACACCTTGGCGAGCCAGGCCGCGCGCATCAGGAGCTCCTGCGGAGTCTTGGCATAAAAACGTGGATCGGTGCGCAGGAAGTGCAGGAACTCACTGAAGCCGCCCGTGAAGCCCGTGGCCTTCATCTGCTCGAGCATCGCCGCGTGCAGCCGCTCGACCTCCGCGACCCCGAGCCGATGGATGGCCTCCGGGTCCATGTCGAGAGTCGTGAACGCGCGGATCTGGGCGCGGTAGTAGGCTTTGCCGTCGGGGAGCGCTTCGGCGGCGAGCGTGGTGCGCGTCCCCGGCAGGTACTCGGTGCGCATGAACTCGAGCAGCTTCCCGTACGCGGGCTGCACCACGTCGTGGATGGTGGCGACAGCCTCGGCGCGCACTGCGGCCTGCTTATCCGCGGCAATGCCCGGCATCTCCCGGAAGGGGGTGTAGAAAAGGCTCTCCTCCGGGGTTGCGTTCGTGACCGCCGTGATCGAGGCATCGCGACCCTGGAGCGTCACGCGCGGCGGCGTGAAGCCGCGCTTGAGCCCCGCGCGCATCTCGTCCATCTGCTCGGCGAAGTAGCGCGGGATGTCGCGCATCTGCGCGATCCAGTGCTCATAGTCAGTCAGCGTGCGAAACGGCCGGCGCGCCGTGTAGCCCAAGTCGGTCCAGAAGGTCGAGTCGGAGTTGGCCGGCATCTCGAAGTCGCGAAAGCGCTGCTCGTCGATCAGCACCTGAAGCTGAGCGCGGTAAATGTCGTAGTTCACCTGCTCATCGGGGGACAGAGCCTCGCGCGAGAGCGCATTCACCTTGGCGAGGGTCGCCTCCCAGTACTCGCGCCGCTCTCGCTGCGAGACCGGATCGACCTTCGACAGGTGGTCGGCGAGTGGCTGGTTGCTGTCCTCGCCGCCCGGCAACTGCTCCTTGCGCCAACGCCACTCGGCCTCGTAGATGGCACGGAAGCGCTCGTCCGCCGCGTGCTGGCGTGACTCGGGTGAGCAGCCGCCGGCGAACGCCGCGCCGAGCGCGCTGAGCAGCAGGGCCGCCGTGTGGGGCCGGAAATCGCCCATGGAGTTTCCTTTCGGGTCCCTTCAGAGGGTGCAACAGCATACTGCATGCGGTTGCACGCTCCCCGGGCGGGGAGGTACAAAGATCCGTCATGTGGAGATCGATTGCCGCGGTCAGCTTGGGGTCGAGCCTCGGGGCGCTGCTGCGCTGGTGGCTCGGCGCGCGGTTGAACGCGCACTTTCCTCCCATCCCGCCCGGCACGCTGGCCGCCAATCTGATCGGCGGCTACGTGGTCGGAGTGGCGATTGCCTTCTTCGCGACCTACACGGCGGTCGCCCCCGAGTGGCGCCTGCTCGTGATCACCGGCTTCTGCGGCGGACTCACCACGTTCTCGACCTTCTCCGCCGAGGTCGTGACACTGCTGCAGCAGGGACGGGCCACCTGGGCACTCGCCGCCGCCGCCGCGCATCTCGGGGGATCGCTCCTCATGACGCTCGCCGGCATCGGCACGGTGGTCTGGGTGAGGAGTTAGCGTTAGTCCGCGGGAGCATCAGCGATGCAAGGCTCGTTTCTCCGCTTCTACGTGCACGAGGGTCAGCGCTACCGCGGGCGGCCGGTGTGGGAATGGCTGCTCGAAGAGGCCAACCGCTTCGGGATCCGCGGCGGCTCGGCCTTCCGCGCCATGGCGGGCTTCGGCCGCCACCACGTGCTGCACGAGAGTCATTTCTTCGAGCTCGCCGGCACCCTCACCGTCGAGGTCGAGTTCCTCGTGACGGAGGAGGAGGTGCAGAGGTTCCTCGCGCATCTCGAGCCGCATACGGTGCGGCTCTTCTACGCGCGCATCCCGGCGACCTTCGGCATCCTGCACCCGGACCGCGCCGACCCGCCGGCCGTGGAGTGAGGGCGCGCGGTCGCCGGTCGGCTCAGGGCTCCTCCCCCGCCACGGCCTCCGCCTCGGCGACCTCGGCCGGGGCAGCTTTGAACTCCGGCAGAAACCACCGCTGCGCAATCAGCGTCGGCACGACGGCGCTGCCGATCACCGCGGTCACGAGAATCGTGTACTGACCGCGGTCGATGATGTTGTTCGTCAGCCCGAACAAGGCCGAGATCGACCCGAACGTCAGGCCGGTCGACATCAGCAGCGTCGTATACATGCCCTCGCGCCGGTCGAACTCGTGATAGACGGTGAGCGGCAGAATGCCGATGAACTTGGTGGCCATCTTGATCAGCAGAAAGGTGGCTATCAGGCCAAAGGCCGCCGCCACGGCGTGCGCTTCGACGAGCGAGCCGGCCTTGAGAAAGTAGAACGGCGTCAGGATCGAGAAGGCGATGATGCGCATGCGATGCGGCAGCTCGGGGTCCTTGAGGAACGTGGGCGCGAGCGTCATGCCCACCAGGTAGGCCGGCAGCACGGCTTCGCTTCCCGCGATGCTCGCAAGTCCGCCGAGCGCGAGCAGAACGAGCGCGACAAACTTCGTCTGCGGCTCGCTCACCCGTCCCCCAAGGTAGCGGAACATGGCCGGCGAATAGCGCGCGAGGCCGATCATCACGGCCGCGGTCACGCCGCCGAACAGCAGCAGCCACAGATCGTAGTGTGAAAAGACGATCCCGAGCGCGAGCACGGTCCCCAGATCGTTGATGAAGCAGGCCGCCAGAATGATCTTGCCGATTTCTGTCTTGTTGAAACCCGTCTCGATCATCACCGCGTAGACGACTGCGACCGAGGTCGTGGAGAGCGAGATACCCGCGATCTGCGCCTGCGGCCACGCCCACCCGATCCCCCAGCGCGCGTAGGCGAGCACGCCGAGATAGGGCGCGACAAATCCCACGACGCCTATCGTCGTGCTGGACCAGAAGTGCTTGCGGACGATGCGCGGGTCGATCTCCGTGCCGGCAAGAAATGTCAGCAATATGGCGCCAAAGCCCGCGAGGAAGTTGACCCAGTCGGTGATCTGAAGACCCACCAGGTTGCCGGCAACGGCCCCCAGCAGGATCTCGATGAGAGCCACCGAGACTGCGACACGAATCGAGATCAGCGCTGCGAGAAATGCCAGGCCCAGCCATAGGGCCGAGTGGAGCCAAACGCTGGCCATATCATCCGCCTCCGATGGCGCGCAGAGAGCGCGGCTCTCCGTCGCCAGCCGACCATGCCTACCGCAGCGTGTGCTGCACCTGTAGGGGTCATCAGCCGTCTGGCATGCAACCTATCGGGCGGTTTAAGGGGAACCCCATCCCCTGCAGAGACTGAGAACCTACGAGAATCGCTGCCCAGGAGTCAACCGGGCTCGGCTACTTGCCCCGCGCGATCGAGTGCAGCGGCATCGTCGCGCTGCCCGGGCGCACCGGGCGGTTGGGCTCGGGAGAGCCGAGCGGCGTCACTTCGCGCAACGATGCGAGGCAGCGCGCGGCGAGCTCCTGGTACTCGCGCGTGCCGGTCGCCTTCCACGCGAGCTCCTCGGGTTTCAGCTCGCGCACGATCCGGGCCGGGATTCCGGTGACGAGCGTGCGCGGCGGGACGACGAAACCCGCGCGCACGAAGCTCGAGGCCCCGACGAAAGCCTCCTCGCCCACCACCACATCGTCCATGACGACCGCATGGATGCCGATGAGCGCTCCGCGCTTGACGCTGCAGCCGTGCAGCACCGCGCCGTGGCCGACGTGGCTCTCCTCCTCGAGCCGAACGTCCTTGCCCGGGAAGCTGTGCAGCACGCAGTTGTCCTGCACATTGGACCCGGCGCCCAAGACGATGCGGCCGAAATCCCCGCGCAGCGAGGCGCCGGGCGCCACGTAGCATCCGGCTCCCACGCTCACGTCGCCGATCAGCACCGCGAGCGGGTGCACGAAAGCGCGCGCATCCACCACCGGCGTGAATCCCTCGAAGGCGTAACAAGGCATGGTGACTCAAATGCCGCGCGCGGCTAAGCGCGGCCCTTGCTGAGCACGGCGCGCACCTGCGCGCGAAACTCCGCGGACTTGAGCCGCGAGGCGAATATCTGCGCCTCCGCTTCGATGCGTGCGAGCAGCTCCGCCGGGTCGCCCCGCAGCAGCCGCTTGGTGGCGCGCAGCGCCTCGGGCGGTTGCTGCGCGAGCCGCTGCGCGAGCGCCCGCGCCTCATCGAAAAGCCTGTCCGCCTCGACGACGCGGTTCACGAGCCCCAGGCGCGCGGCGCCCGCGGCGTCCAGCGGCTCCCCGAGGAGCAGCAGCTCGGCCGCGCGCTGCTGACCTGCAAGGCGCGGCAGCAGCAGCGAGCTGCCCGCCTCGGGCACGAGACCGAGCGCCACGAACGGCATCGTGAGCTGCGTGCCCTGCGCCGCCACCACCAGATCGCAGTGCAGGAGCATCGTCACCCCGATCCCGACCGTCGGCCCGTGTACGGCGGCGACCAGCGGCTTCTCGAACGTGGCGAGCGTGCGCAGCACGTCCATCACCGGATGGGCGGGCGAGAACTCCGGGCCGCTCACGAAATCGTTGAGATCATTGCCCGCGCTGAAGCTCACCCCGGCGCCCGAGAGCAGCACCGCACGCACTGTCTGATCGGCGAGCGCGGCATGCAGCTGCGCGGCGAGCGCCTGGTACATCGCAAAGGTGATGGCGTTGCGCTTCTCCGGGCGATTGAAGCGCAGCTCACACACGCCGTCGGCGCGCGAGGCCAGAATCTGCTCGCTCATGTCAAGCAGCTTGCCGGTGGCGTGCGCCGCGTGCAACCTCCAGGCCCCGCCGGGGGCGGGAGTGGCGGCGCCCGCCGGCGCGCTCAATGCACGGCCGCGGGTGCCGCTGCGGGAGGGGCGCGGAAATCGACCTCGCTGTCGGCCGCGAGCCACACGAGCGCCGCCCAGGCGGCCACGTTCTGATCGAGCTGCTCGCGATCGACCTTGTCGAGCGTGTCGTCCGCGGTATGGTGAACGTCGAAATAGTGCGAGCCATCCTGGTGCAGCGCGAACGCGGGCACGCCGGCCTCGACCGTGGGGCCGACGTCCGTGCCGGCATCGCTGGGGGGCTCACGCGCGGTGAGCACGCCGATCGGCTGCAGCACGCGGAATGCCGTGGTCGCGAAGTCGCTCTTCGCCACCGCCGCGGGGAGCGCCAGGCTGTAGATGCGGTCGGTGCCGAAGTCGCTTTCCCCGGCGAGCATGTGCCGGGTGAGCTCGGCCTTGTGGCCGTCGGCGTAGGCATGGCCGCCGAAAGCGCCGAACGGCGCCACCGGTTGCGCCACTTCCTCCGAGCCGAAGAGCACCAGCCGCACGGTACGCCGGGGCGCGCGGTTCGGCAGATCGAGGATGAGCTTGGCGGCCGCGGTGATGATGGCGGTTCCGGTGCCGTCATCGACCGCTCCCGTCCCCTGATCCCAGCTGTCGAGGTGCGCACCGAGCAGCACGAACTCCTCGGGATGCACGCGCCCCGGGACATCGGCGACCACGTTCTGCGAGTGGGCATCCGCTACGTAGGAAGCGCTCGAATAGAGCCGCAGGCGCACCTTGCTGCCCAAGGCCGCCAGGCGCTCGATCTGGTCGGCATCGGGCGCCGCGAGCGCAAAGGCCGGCACCGGCACGCGCCCCTCGACGTAGCGCGTCGTGCCCGTGTGCGCGAGGCGGTTGCTGTCGGTGCCGACGGAACGCAGCACGAAGGCGATCGCCCCGCGCTTGGCGGCCTCAGCCGGCCCGTCGGCGCGCGCGTCCACCGCCGCGACATAGCCTGCGCCATCCTGGGTGCGCACCATGCGCCCGGCGACGAAGGCGATCTTGCCGGTCAGGGAATTGGCCGGCGCGGCCTTGAGATCCGCAAAGCTGGGAAGGATCACCACGTCTCCCTCGAGCCCCCCCGGCGGAGTCGGGGGCGACTCCCCGAGCGCCGCCACCACGAGCGGCTGGACGACAGGCGCGATGATCTGTCCGGATTCCGCGCCGCGCACCCACGCGGTGAGCGGAAAGCTCTCGGTGTGCACGTTAGCGAAGCCGAGCGCTTTGAGGTGCGTCACCGCCCACTCGGCCGCCTGGTGCTCGTTGTCCGAGCCGGCCGGACGCGGGCCGAAGCGCGTGGTGAGCTCGCTCACCCAGTCCCAGGCGAGACTCTGCCCGGCAATCGCCGCGTCGCGCAGCTGCGCGGCGACCTGCTCGTCCGTGGGTTGAGCAACCTCCACCGGGCGCGCGGCGGCGCGCGCGATGAGCGCGGAGGTCATCAGCGACAGCGCCACCGCTGTCAGGGCGCAGCCGCGGGCGGCGCGCGCACGAATACGGGTTGAAGTGAGCACGGAAGCCCCGGGAAGTCACGAAAGGCGCGCATTCTAGGGCCAAGAGCGGCTGCGCACCAAGCCGCCGGGCGCGGACCGGGCCGTGCGTCGGCCGCGCATCCCGCTCGCTCCGTCGCGAGACGCCCGGGGACGCTACTTCGGCAGTTGCGCGATCGGCGCCGGCCGCGCCAGGTAGAAGCCCTGGGCGAAATCGACGCCGATGCGCTTCAGCTCATCGAGCACCGCCTGCGTCTCGACGCATTCGGCCACCGTGGCGATCCCGAGCGCGCGTCCCACGCGGCCGATGGCCTCGACCATGCTGCGGTTGACCGGGTCCTGCGCGACGTGGCGGATGAACTGGCCGTCGATCTTGAGGAAGTCCACGGGCAAGGTCTTCAGGTACACGAACGAGGACACGCCGGTGCCGAAGTCATCGAGTGAGAACTTGCAGCCGCGCGACTTGAGCTCGCTCATGAGATAGCGCGCGTTCGAGAGGCTCGTGACGGCCGCCGTCTCGGTGATCTCAAAGCACAGGGCGGCCGCGATGGCAGGCTCGGTGACGCTCTGCAGCACGAAGTCGACGAACGACTGCTCATTGAGTGAGGTTCCGGACAGGTTCACGGCGAGCAGCGGCAGCGGCTGGCCGCGCTTGCGCCGCTGGTCGAGGAGCTCGAGCGCGCGTCTCACCACCCAGCGGTCGATCACCGGCATGACGTTGTAGCGCTCGGCGGCGGGTATGAACTCCGACGGCGGCACCAGCTCCCCGCCATCATCGCGCAGCCGCACGGTGAGCTCGTGGAAGCTCGCCCCCGTCTCGGTCCCGAGCGGCACGATCGGCTGGAAGTAGAGCTCGAAGCGGTTGTCCTCGGCGGCGCGGGTGACCCGCGACACCCACTGCATCTCGCGGTGGCGGTGGGAGACGCCGTCGGCCTCGTAGACGTGGATGCGGTTGCGGCCGGCGTCCTTGGCCGCGTAGCAGGCGATATCCGCCGCGCTCATCACCTGGGTGACGTTCTCGGTCTGGGCGCGGATCTGCACGATGCCGATGCTCGCTCCGACCGACAGCGTGCTCGCGCCCCACACGAAGCGGAAATCGCGAATCGCCTGGCGGATGCCCTCGGCGATGCGCGCCGCCTGCTCGCCGGTGCAGCCCTCGAGCAGCACGCCGAACTCATCCCCCCCGAGACGGGCGATGGTGTCGGTGGTGCGCACGCGCGTCTGCAGGAGCCCGGTCACGTCGCGCAGCAGCCGGTCGCCCGCCTGGTGGCCGCAGGTGTCGTTCACCACCTTGAACTGGTCGAGATCGATGTAGAGCAGCGCGTACGCGCCCTCGCCGCGCTGCGCCGAGAGGAGCGCCGCGTGCAGGCGGTTGTCGAACTCACGCCGGTTGATGAGCCCGGTGAGCGCATCGTGGCTCGCCTGGTAGGCGAGCGCGCGCTTCAAGCGCCGCTCCTTGGTCACGTCGTGGAACACCACCACGGCGCCGATCACGCGCCCGGCACGATCCGAGATCGGAGCGGCGGACTCCTGGATCGCGACCTCGTTGCCGGCGCGGGTGATGAGCACCGTGTGATCGGTGGCGGAGCCGCTCTCGCCGCGCCCGAGAGCGCCGGCGAGCGAATTGCCGATCGGCTCGCGGGTCATCTCGTTGACCAGCTTGAGCACCGCGCCCAAGGGCTGGCCGCGCGCCTCGGCGAGACTCCAGGCGGTCAGGCTCTCGGCGACCGGGTTCAGGTACTCGATGCGCCCTTCGGCGTCGGTGGCGATGACGGCATCGCCGATCGACTGCAGCGTCACCTGCGCGCGCTCCTTCTCGGCGAGCACCGCCTGCTCGGCACGCTTGCGCGCGGTGATATCGACGATCGTGCCCTCGTAGCCGACGATGAGGCCGGAGGCGTCGCGCATCGGGCGCGAGTTGTCGAGGATCACGAGCTGCTGCCCGTCGCGGCGGCGCATGAGGAATTCGGCATCGCGCATCTCGCCTTCCGACTCGATGCGGCGGGTGAATTCGGCGCGGTCGGCCGGATCCCAGTACAGCACCGCCGCGCTCGGCAGCGCGTACATCTCCTCGGCGCTGTCGTAGCCCATCATCGCGACGAAGGCGGGATTGACCGACAGCAGCCGGCCGTCGCGGCCGCTCTGATACACCCCTTCGGCGATGCTCTCGAAGAGTCCGCGGAACTTCGACTCGCTGCCGCGCAGCGCCTCCTCCGCGAGCCGCCGCTCGATGGCGATGCCGGCGAGCTGCGCGGCGCGCGCCATGATCTGCGACTCGTGCGGCGTCGGCAGCCCCGGCTCCGCGCGGTACACCCCGAGCGAGCCGAGCACGGTGCCACCGGCTGCCTTGATGGGCGTCGACCAGGCGGTGCGCAGCCCCGCCGCCAGCGCCACTTCGCGCCGCTCGAGCCAGAAGGGATCCTTGGCGACGTCCGCGACCAGCACCTGGCGCTCGAGGTAGACGGCCGCGGCGCACGAGCCGTGACGGATGTCGATGCTGGCGCGCTCGAGCGCGGCGCGCATGGGATCGGGCACCTGCGGCGCGACCATGTAGGCAAAGGCGCCGCCCCCCTCGGCCAGCACGCTCACCGAGCACACGGTTCCGACGCCCACCGACTCGACCAGGCTCGTGACCGCGGCGAGCACCTGCGGGAGCGGGGCGTTGCGCGTCATCTGCTCGAAGACCTCGCGCTCGGCGGCGGCCACGCGCTCGGTGCGCTTGCGCTCGGAGATGTCGGCGATGCTGCCGCGCACCAGGCGGCGGCTGCCACTCGGCAGCCGCACGAGGCGCACCTCGCACACGATCTCGCGGCCAGCGGCGTTGCGGTGCGACCATTCGAATACCGGCGACCCGCCCTCGAGCGCCTCCTGAATGTAGGCGCGCGCACGCTCGCCGGACGGGGCGCCATCGGGTTGCTGGGGCGGACTCAGCTCTACCGGTCCCATCTCGAGCAGGCGCGAACGATCGAGCCCGAAGAGCTTCTGGCCGTTCACGTTGGCATCCACGAAACGTCCGGTTTCGACGTCCAGCACCACGATCGCCTCGGGCGCATGGTCGACGAGCAGCCGGTAGCGCGCCTCGCTCTCGCGCACCGCCTGCTCGGACTCGCGCCGCTCGGTGACATCGCGCAGGCACAGCACGAACATCTCGCGCCGCGTGAGCGGCGCCTTGCTGACGGCGATCTCGGCCGGGAAGGTCTCGCCGTCCTTGCGCCGCGCCCACAGCTCCCGCGCCTTGAGATCCAGGCCCGTGTCGCCGGTGCTCGCGGCGTAGCGCTGCAGCGCCTCGGGAATGGTCTCGCCGTTGGCGAGCTTCGGCAGCAGCAGGTCGATCCGCTGGCCGATCACCTCTGCTTCCACGTAACCGAACACGCGCTCGCCCGTCGGGTTGAAGGTGCGGATCACGCCGTCGTCATCGAGCGCGAGCACGACGTCCTTGATGTGATCGAGAATGACCTGCAGGTGCTCGGAGCTCTGCTCGCGCGCCTCGTGCGCGAGCGCGCGCGCCTCATCGGCCATGAGACGCATCGATTCGACGATGCCGCGCCGCTCCTTCTCGACCGTGTGATAGTGATCGTTGATGAGGTTGAGCAGCATCCCGAGGTCGGGAGTCGCGCTCCCGGTGCGCAGCTGCAGCTCCTTGAGCTGTGTGCGCAGCGCCGGGTGAAGATCCGGGGCCCCTTCCGCGGACGGGCGCGGGTCGGCGCGCACCAGCGTGGTCGTCTGTCCTGGCGTCGGCTCCTGAGGCTCGCCGAGCGTCCGCATGGACGTGGGGTTTGACATAATGAAGTCGTTTGGGCCCGATTGAAATCATACGGGCGGCCTTCGGGGCCGCCCGTGAAGCCTCTCCCGATTCTGTCGGGTTCCTTAGACGGTTTTATTGCGCCGAAGCCGTCGGAGCGGGCTTCGGCGGCTTCGGGGACGGCACGGGAGTGGCGGCCACATCCACGAGACCGTTCCCGGCGATGATCGG
>Ga0187774_10000090_pt1 | contig 28356 bp, 30 predicted proteins | sample 0216_BV02_MP05_2_FD_133152 | JGI IMG/M metagenome (GOLD analysis project Ga0187774, IMG submission 133152) | Tropical peat soil microbial communities from peatlands in Department of Meta, Colombia - 0216_BV02_MP05_20_MG | ecosystem: Environmental > Terrestrial > Soil > Wetlands > Peat | place... | reverse complement strand
TCGACGACCAGGGTGAATCTCGCTCACGAGGACGGCTGAGCCGGCGGCAGCATCCCCTTGGCTCGCAGCTTGAGACGCTTCTCCCTTCGTCTCCGTCTTCGGTCGAGTTCTCGTTTCCGCTCGATCTTCTTGTGTTTCGCCATAGGCTCTCTCCCCTCACCGCTTCAGCTCGCAGATACGGCTACGGATCGTGAAACATACTCACGGCTCTCTTGGCCCCAAGGTCTGGGCGAATACCTTCACCATGGGTTCGCGAATGGCTGGACTCAGGTGCCCAGCTTGACAACGAGGTAGCCCTCCATGACCTTCGATATGATCTTCAGAATGGCTGCTTCCTCCCGGGCATGCCACTTCCCTCGGCCAAGAGTCGGTTCCAGATGGCGGAGGATGGCCTGCTGGATGTCATTTGCCATGTCGTCGTGGTGGCTGTGCTGGTGGATCTTCATGGAAACCGCCATCTCGAGTTCCTTGTCGAACTGGTCAAGCGTTTCGAGAAGGGTGGCTTCCCGCTCTTTCAAGCCGCCGATCTTGGCGTACTCGATGCGTTTCTTCAGGCTCTTCCTATACTCGTCCAGCGCGGACAGGGATGAGGCGAGCGCGAGAACTTCCTCCCTCCGGCCCCGTTGGTTGAGGAGATACTCAATGGTGAGAGAAAAGTCCTGGAGTGCCTCATCCTCGAACTCTTCATGAGTCTCCCTCATCTTCTCGATTCTCGCTATCACCTTCCTGGCGGTCTCCTCACTCATCGTGCCTCTCCTCTGAATTGATGCGCACTGGAATTCGTCCGAACATCTGCTCGCGCCCGCAAGCGAGCGGCACCGGCTCGGATGTCACCTTCGCACAGTCGCCTCTCCTCTGTCAAGAAGGTGGCGGGCAAGTTCGATTCCAGCTCATCGTGATCCGGCATTAGCGGGCCGGATTCCTTCCGGAAAAGGAGTTGCGCGATTAACCGGGAGCGATTATTCTCTGCCTCGTGGCCCTCTCGATAAGGAGTGATTGCCTTGATATTGGTACATGATCGTGATGGCGGCAAGTTCAATCTGGATAACCTGCGGCGACAGATCGACGAGCTGGATCTCCAGATGCTGCGGCTTCTCAATGAGCGGATGGCAATTGTCGAGCGGATCGCTGCCCTCAAGCGACAGGACGGGATCGAGGTCCAAGATCAAGCCCGAGAAGAGGCGATTTTGAGCCGTCTGGAAGAGGAAAATAGCGGCCCTCTCTCCCGGGAGGAGGTCGAAGGCATTTTCCGGGAGATCATCGGGGTCTCGCGGGCGATCCAATCCAGATGCGTGAACGAAGGGCCCTAGCAGGTTGCCGAAAAACCCCATGAGCCTGTTACCGCGAGCACACGGGCTGTCAGGAGTCAGCGCGAGAGGGGATAGTCTGCTCGGCAAAGTCACCGCAAGGCGTTGCCGCCTCAAGCGGTGGGAACCGCTCGCCCTTCGCGCAGAGAGATGGTACAGGGTTAGGGAGGTGTTCCCGCGGTCGGAGGAGGCCTCCCCCTCCTTGTTCTCCTCGCTGCTTTGCGGCGACGAGCCAGGGGGTCGCCCCGCCCGCAGCCGCGGAAGTGGCTCAGGCCTTCCGCAGCCACTTCAGAAGAGCCATCATTGCCAGCACCTGTTACCCCCCTGTGTCCGGCAATCTGACCTGTAAGTAAGGGCCAGCTTTCTTGTCAGGGGGCCGAGTTTCGTGGTATGGTCAACCTCTCGGTCGGATCTCGCTCCGGGTCCTGGTCTGCGGGGCCGAAGGAGGTGCTCCCGGGAGGGGGCTCAGTCCGGTCAGACGCGGGAATGGTCGTGCGGCTTGCTCCGGACCGGTAGTAGAACGGGCAGGTATCCAGAGGCGTTCTCCGGGGGGCTTCGTCCCCACTCTTCCGGGGTCTCTCCTCCCCTTCACGTGCGTGTATGGCGGAAGTTATTCAGCTCGCATTGTTCAAACGCAAACAGGCAGCGCGCAGGGGCTTCAGGGCTTGGCTGCGGCGCTTTGACGAAGACCTGGATGAAGACACCAAGGTCGCCGACCTTTCCGACAAGAGCCTGGCCTTTCTCATTTCTCCCGGCGAAGAGAACATCTTCCTGATCTACGAGCTCGTCATGGGCGTGATGGACCTGGGAACGAGCAGCGACTTCTTCAACCTGGAGAAATCCCTTAAAATGGAGGTCATCGATATCTCCATTTACCTTCTGGACCAGTTGCGGTTCGAGTGCATGCGTCGGCTGGACTGGCTGACGGGCGAGTGTACTTCACACCGTCCGATTGTCCAGCTCATCGAGCAATATCGTACATTGACGGGAGAGGGTCGAAAGGCCATCCCGACACTGAGTGTCTCCCATCCGAGCTACGGCACGTACGAGCGACTTTCCGATTTTGACAAGGAGACCTTTGTCCGCAAGCAGATTCCTACCGCGATCGAGGAGTTCAAGCGCGGCCTGAAGGGGTAGAGACGATTACTGCGACTGCCCGCGGAATGGTCCATTTCCCGGGTGGCGGCAATCTAGCCTTTCGGAGGGGGGAGGAAGGTCCTGCTGGGATTCCCTGCCGGAATCTGATAAGAAAATACTGGGCGCGTACCCACAGGGGAGAGCATCTCCATGGAGGAGGAGAAAACAGTCCAGAGGCTGCGGTTTATGGAACTGGTGCAGAAGTGCCTGCCTTTCAGGTGGCAGAGGTACTGGGACTGCGGCCTCCGCTACTTCGATGTCCTCATGATGCTTCGGGACACGCAGAACCAGGAGATCGGGAGAAGGGACCGGCTTCTCCTCGGCATCCTCGCGAGAATCGGAAGCGAAAGGGATGAGTCCCTTCGCGAGTTGATCGAAATTACGCGACACCTCGACCTGGAGCGCCGGCGGATTGTGAGGCGGTGGCTCGAGCACGAGGAGCGACAGCAGCTTCCTCTCGCGTCAAATCCCGAGCCTCTCTCGGCCCCGCCAGTCACCTAGAGCCTCAAGCGCTTCCCACCCCAAAGAAACGTCGTCTTCGCTCCACCACTGAGACCCGCTGACGTCCGCCCCTTCTCCCCGGGGAACGTGAAGCTACAAACTCGCCTCTCGCGCTTCCCGAGCGCCCTTCTCCACATCCACCCCCGCAAGAAGACACAGCCTCAGGAGGAAGAAGACGGCCACGGACAGGACTGAGACGCGAAGATTCCCGGGGAGATCGGCCAGGAATCCGAAGAGAAGCAGTCCCAGAATGGCGCCGAACTTTATGCTGACAGCATAGAACCAAAAAAATTCCGCACTCTGAGCCACGGGCACGAAGCGAGCGTAGAGGGAACGGCTCAGCGCCTGGCTGCCGCCAAGAATAAGACCGACGACGGCGGAGAGAACGACAGAATCCGCGGCAGTCTCCATGAAGAAGGCGTAGCACACCAGGCCCGTCCAGACGAGGAGAGACGCCATGAGGACCCCTTTTGGTCCCGAGGCGCTCGGCCAGCCACCCGAACGCCATGGCGCCGGGAACGCCGATTATCTACACCATGAGGAGAGCGGCGAGCACCGTGGTGGCGAAGGCGGAATTGGCCCAGTCATAGAGACACCAACCCGCGATCTTGCGTCGCGTGGCCTCAGGGTGAGCCTCTGCGTGGGTCAAGCCGGCCATGGGAAGTCTCGCCTGTCGTCGATTTCGGAGAAACGGAACGGTGCACGATTCAGTCTATCTCCCAGGATGCCGCGGCCCTGGCAAGAGCGCCGTGCCTCTTCGGCAGGAGCTCCCGCCGATCTTATGCTTGCAGGTCCCCCGAGGCACTCTATATAATGACTGCCGTCTGCCAGCCTTCGGAGTGAGGGGGAGCCCGTGCGGGTCATGACCTTCAACCTGCGCTTCGAGAACGAAATCGACGGCGACAACAGATGGGCCAACCGGTGTGAGCTCCTGGTCAAGACCATCCTGAACATTGGGCCTCACATCATCGGCACCCAGGAAGGAAAGCCTTCTCAGCTCGATTTCCTGAGTGCGCGCCTTGTCGGTTACCGGATCTCGGCGGAATCGCGCCACTGGGAGAGGGAATGCCAGTATCCGACCCTTTTCTACCGGGAGGAAGTATTCCGGTATTTGCAAGGGGGCGAGTTCTGGTTGTCGGAGACGCCTTCCGTCCACCGGAGCAAGAACTGGGACTCCGCCTTTCCCCGGATGATGAGCTATGCGAACCTCGAGGTGAGAGAGACGCGGCAGAGGCTCTGGTCGGTGGTGACGCATCTCGATCACGTCTCAGAGCGGGCCCGTATCGAAGGCGCCAAGATGATCTGCGCCTGGTCCGTTGCCAGGAGCGCGCCCGTGGTGCTCGTCGGCGATTTCAACGATCGACCGGGCTCTGAGGTGCACGAAATCTTCACGCTTCCTCGTGGCCCTTTCTTCGATACATGGGAAAGGCTGGCGCGGCGGGAGGATGAGAGCAGCTTTACCCAGCACGGCTTCACCGGGGTCGGCGCGAAGGGCCGTATCGACTGGATTCTGGTGACTGGGGATTTTCGAGTCCTGGATGCAACCATCGGCAGGAATCACGAAGGAGGGCGCTACCCGTCGGATCACTTCCCCTACTGGGTGGACCTGGGGCTGGGATGACGGATCGTCTCGGCGGGTGCGGGATACCGACCGATAAAGCCCGCACGGATATACTTCCATGAAAGAAAACATTCGCGTTGCCCTCGTTCAGGCGAAACCCTATCCGGAACTGGACGACCCGAGGAATGTCGGCCACGCCATTCGGCTTCTTGAGCAGTTTCGGGGAAAGGGAGTGGATATCGCCTGTCTCCCGGCCTGTTTTCCCTGGTCGGGCGCAGAGGCTCTGGCCGAAGTGGTTCGCAGCCTTCGCTGTTACCTGGTTGCGGGAATTCCGGAGGCTGCGGGCGACAAACGGTTCAGCACGGCTACGCTTTTCGATCGACGCGGTCGCATCGTGGGACGACAGCGCCAAGTCCATGTGGGCATGGTAGAAGGGCTGCACCTCGAGATTGTTGGCGGCGACGGCGCCTATCGTGTCTTCGACACGGATTTCGGCCGGCTGGGACTCCCGGTAGGGATCGATTTCTGGGGTCAGCCGGATGCGGCGCGAGCGCTCACCGAGGAAGGGGCTGACCTTATCATCAACCCGAGTATCTTCTCCATCCTCCATGGGCACTCGAAGCGAGCGGCTCTCGTGCGCGCTCTCGAGAACTTTATCCCCGTGGTCGCCGTCAACACGGCCGATTTCAACAGCCGTCTTGGCGGGAGGGTATGCCACCACCATGGCGGCAAGAGCGTCATCATCCAGCCGCCCAGACTGGTGACCAGAGATGACTTCCGAATCTGGCTCCGGAGTCTGGATGATCCAAAAGGATGGGTGACCGTGGAGCTGGACAGGCGGGAGCAGGTCTCTCTCGGCGAGGTGGACCTCGCTACCGGCCGGCGCTTTCGCGCAGAATTCTGGCGGCAGCTTGGAATTCACCGTCCACACGCCGGTTAGCTGACCCGGGGAGTGCAGCCCTTCGGCTCAGCGGGATAGCGGAAGCCCCCTTCAAGGCGGGCTTCCGCCACAGATTAGACTGGCTCAAGCGTACCACCCCTAGGCGGACGTCTCGACCTTCTTTCTTCTCCGAACAACCCTTTTGGGAGCGGCGGCTTGCTGAGCCGCTGCAGCGGCCCTGGCCCTCCGGGCCTTTTGCAGTCGCGCTCCGAGCCCGAGCTCTTTGGCTGTTTTCCTGCGCCTGGCAGTCAGCGACTTTGCCGATAGCGGCTGTCTGGCGGAGAATCCCCACTTCTTCCGATATTCCCGTGGAGTCAACCCGAACTTCGCAAGCGTTCTCGCGGTGAGTTGCTTGTACTTCTTTCCATCCTCCAGATTGATGACGTAGTTCCGATGGATGGATTTCGCCGGACTGGTCCTGAGTTGTGCCAGCTCATCCTGCTCTTTGGCCCCTTCAGGCATCTCGCCCATGAGCTCGAGACCTTTAAGGTGCTGCAACGCCTCAAATGTTTTCTTCAGGGCAGCATCCATCTCATCGGCAGACATTGCCGCATGGGAGGCCTGTGCCGCCACAATCTCGGCAGCCATCTCAGTCAGACTTTTCGCCATACCGTCCTCCTTCTACAAGTTCGAATGATGTTTGCCTCTAAATCATTTTGAGCAAAAATATTGAGAAAGGCAAGCCTTGTCAACTAGAATTTTATTGTCTGGTTCGAGTTAAGTCAAAAAAACAGGACACAAGATCGCATCAGGAAAGGTTCGATGTGCTGTCGAGCTTATTCCGGCTATGATCCAGGAAAAGCTGCAATGATCGATTTCTTTGACGCCGAGGAGCCGTCCGCTGCCCTGATCATGGCTCTCGACCCACGATGCGCTCCTACGCCCGACTGCTACCTTCGGGAAGGAGGCAGCATCCCCACGGGACTCACCTTGCGCGTTACAGCCGAAAGTAGGAGCCAGTCGAGGGAACAGACGTCCTCGAGAAGGGGATCTCCCGTCGGCGTGAAGGATACTTCTATCCTTCGGCCGTACCGGGACCGGAGAGCTTTCCTTCGTCCGTTCCGACCGCGTTATTTTCAGGAAACTGGTATTGTCATCGTCGGCACTCTACTCGAGCCGGTCGGCATTGGGCCGTCCGTGGGATAAGAAGAGCCGCATGCGCGCGCACGCATGCGGTCGGAACACGCAAGCTCCAGAGCGAGACGAGGCATCCTGGTATCAGTGGTGGGCGAGACTTCTGCCGTCATCACGGAGACGCAATGGGCAGTGGAGCAGAGCGGGGCATGCGCGGAGGGCGGGGAAGCTCGGAACGAGATAGCCGGCCTGCTGCCGTTGGAGACTTTGGCGACGCCGCGAGAAGTCTTAACTCATTAGCCGAACAGAAGAGACCGTATGCGCCATCAATTCCTTCGTATAACTTTGCTAGCAGTGTCACTTGCTCTCATCTCGGTGCCAGCAATATCATCGCCTGGACAGCAATCCGGCGGATCGCACTTCGTGGCCAAACTACATCCTGGGTGCACCCCAGGTTCACATAGGCAACCAAACGGTCCTTTTGCTGACCTGGTGTTTTGCGGAGATGCACTTGGAGAATACACCGCGTTATATTACGACAAACCAATTGCAGGCCCAGGATCGCCTGACTACCCCAAATGGTCACTCGAAGATCGGATTTGGCAAGACAAAATGTGGGGTTCTGACGTCACGAGCTTCGCTTGGGGGCCAGACGCCAAGAATCTCTATGTCGCCACCTCCATGATCTATGGTGATGGTGGCGTGTTTGATGTTGATCTGCAAACTCGCAATGCTAAGCGCATTTTCCCGACGGGTGAGTTTGAACCCGGCTTTGCCTACGTGACAGAGATTCTTTATCATGACCCCGAAGGTGCGGTACTGAACTGCCTTGTTACCAAGTATTCAAATAGTGGTTGGCAACTCAATCGCGGAGTCTCACCAAATCCATATTAGATAGTAGTGCCGCTTTATGGAATCTTGTTGCTGGTTCACCAGCTGTTCAACCTGCCCACCAGCCGCACGGGCACAGGCAGGGGCTTCAGAGTGTATCGCCGGGGTTAGTCACAGATTAGCTTTTCGACGGCGCGCGGGCGAAGTGCCACGAAAGTTGCGGGCGAGAACTCGCGGATGACCTATTAGGAAACGTGCTTTTGGCAGTTAAGGGGATGCCGCGACACTCCGCTGGGCTTTGAGGCATGGTCGTGCTCAAAGACTTGTCTGTCCCCAAGAAGGGGCACTGTCTGACACGACGGTCACGGATGCCATTGAAGAGGGGATGTGAGGGAATCCATGTCCATTCAGATTCTGCTTATCATCTCCAGCGTAGTATGGCTAGGATGTGTACTCGTTAACCTGTCCATCCAGCCCCACTACACTGTCCGAAAGGATGATTTTCTGTGGAAGATGTTCCTGCGATGTTTAAAGATGGACTACACAAGCATTAGCGAGCAAATGTCACCGAAGGATAGGAGGCTGTACCTCCTCACGTTCGTAGGGATCTTTGTTTTTGTATTTCCACCGGCATATTTTCTCAGCTCAGTGTTCCATCGGTATTTGCAGGCAAAGTACATAGAGATGGTTGGCTTCTTCTATTGTTTATTAAGGTGGTATTGATCTCTCAACTACAACGGCTTTTCAGCAACCTGCTACTAGTTCGTTGCGTGAGTAAGCGTTCGAATAATCGGAACTAATATATTCATATCGTTAAGTCTAATTGAGTCACGGAATAACCCAACTTAGTACTAGATTGAGAACGGCAAGTTTTTGATCGAGGGTTGTTAAGATTGAAATAATATTGGCAATTTTTTCAGAAAGCAGAAAAAGTCAGCAGAAGGAATAAGAAATGGGGCGATTTCTACCGGTCAGATTCTTGAGAACCCCATCCGACGGACCCGGAGAGCGGCGATGAAACATCCCTAAAACTCCGCGTCCTCTTTCTTGATCACCGGGCGGACGAGTAGCAACACGTCGTGGGTTACGCCGTCCCGGCACAGGAAATAGTCGTCCAGGGTGGACTTGATTTCAAAGCCCTTGCTGCGAAAGGCCTTCACCACCCCTTTGTGGTCCAGGATGACTTCGGCCTTGAGTACTTGGAAATTGAGCTTTCCGGCCAGGTTGATGAGTTCATCCAGCATCAGGGCTCCCAGTCCCAAGTTGCGGAAGGGGCGGGAGACGAAGATGCGAATCTCGCCTATATGTTTGGCGGCATGCTTGCCCCGATGGAGGGTTGCATCAGCGATGAGCCGTTTATCATCCAGGTCCACCGCGACCAGCGGTATCACCTTGTTGTAATTGATGTGCTCGACCCAGTAGTCCACAAGTTTCGTGTCCTTGACGTCCTGTTTCAAAAAGCGAACGTCTTCTTCCGGAGCTTCCTGAAAAAGCTTCACCAAGCTTTCCCGATCCTGCTCGTTCAGGAACCGGAACATTAGCCGCTTGCCGTTGCGCAGGTTTATGAATCTGCGGTAGGTGGTGAAATTGAACACGAGACCCTCCTGTTTCAGGCAGATTGCCTAGAGCTGTGGAGGTCAGTGTGGTGTAGATGTACGTAATCAGTCTAGCCCAAAACCGGGCTTTGTCAAGACGCCGTGTGGCGGGTTCAAAGGGGGTCGGCCGGCGGCGGTGGCTACGATGCGTTGAGGGCGAAAGCCGGGGTGAGGTCTTAAGATCGACGGAGCGGTTGTCCAGTTGGAGGGGGAACTCAAAGCGGGTGAGTCGCAAGTCGTGAGAGCGCGAGAGCGACGTTGCAATTCACATCCCGATGAAGAGGAAGAGGACACAGATTGCCACAGATCGTGAGCTGTCGGTGTTGATCCGCGCAAAACTGCGTCCTATCCGCCGACTTAAGGCCTGCGAGCCGAGAAGGAGGGGGAGAACGACACAGTGGCGCGGGAACGGGCCGCAAGCGCCTTTATGGTTCCAAAATGATGCGGCAATCTGCCACAACAGTACCCTTTCCCTTTTCGTAGACCATGAGGGGGTTGATGTCCAGTTCACTGATTTCCGGATGGTTCATGACCATATCGGAAAGACTCACCAGGGCGCGCTCGAGGGCGTCGGTATCTGCGGGCGGCTTTCCCCGAAAGCCCTTGAAAATGGCGGAACCTCTGATACCGGCGATCATCCTCCGGGCCTCATTGCGGCCTATGGGAGCAATGCGGAAAACCACATCCCTGAAGAGCTCCACAAAAATCCCCCCTAACCCGAACATGAGCAGCGGGCCATAAAGGGGATAGCGAACCATGCCCACGATCACTTCCTCGCCCGGAGAGGCCATCTCTTGCACCAGGATGCCGTCGATGGCGGATTTCGGGACGTGCCGCATCGCCTTCTCCATGATTCGATCATAGGCCTGCGTTACGGCTTCATCATCTTTGAGATGGAGCTCGACGCCGCCGACTTCCGTCTTGTGGAGGATCTGAGGGGAGACGATCTTGAGGGCAACCGGCGAGCCAAGACTCTTGGCGAAGTCTCGCGCTTCCTCGTTGGTCTTGGCCAGGAAGGTAGGCAGCACCTCAAACCCATAACAACTCAGGAACTCGCTGGCCTCAAGCTGTCCTAGGCTACGCTTGCCTTGGGCAAGACTGCCAGCGAGAATCGCGGCCGCACGCGCCTTGTTGTGCTGGAAATTGAACGGCGCGAATCGCTGGCGGTTCAGCCATCTGGAGAAGGCGTAGAGAGCGCCGAAAGACTGGGCCGCGTGTTCGGGAAAACGGAAAACCGGAATCCGGTGCTCCTGGAGATGCTTGACCCCGGCCGACACATCGATGATTCCCATAAAGCAGCAGAGAATAGGCTTGTGGGTGTGACCGGCGAGCCGGGCAATCGCCTCTGCCGTTCCCAGGGCGTTGGTCATGGACTGTGGCGTGAGAATGACAAGGGCGCCGTCCACTCCCTCGTCCTTGATCACCGCTCCCAGGGCGTTCTCATAACGATCCTGAGCTGCATCGCCGATGACGTCAACGGGATTGTGCAGATTGGCAGTCGGGGGCAGATGACTGGCGAGCACTTCGACGGTCTCGTCCCGGAAACGGGCAAGCTCGAGACCGGAGGATACGGTCATATCGGTTGCTACGATCCCGGGTCCGCCCGCATTGGTGACGATGGCCACCCTGTTGCCGCTGGGGATCTTCTTGCACGAAAAGGCTGCGGCAAAGTTAAAGAGTTCCTCGATAGAATCGGCTCGGATGATTCCCGACTGCTGGAAAAAAGCGTTGTATATCTCCTCCGAGCCGGCTAGAGATCCGGTGTGGGAAGCTGCCGCCCGGGCTCCTGCCGAGGTGCGTCCGGATTTCACCACCAGAACCGGGGTCGGCCGGTCTCCTGAGGTGATGGTCTTGGCCGCCTGGATGAACTCGGCGCCGCGCCGAAGCTCCTCGAGATAGATCATAATTACTTGCGTGTCGGGATCTTTATGAAGGTAACGCAAGAGGTCAAGCTCATCCACATCTGCCTTGTTGCCGATGGAGATGAACTTGGAAAAGCCGAAATCACGATCGGCGGCAAAGTCGAGCACTGATGTGCACAAAGCGCCGCTCTGGGAAATGAAGGATATATGGCCGTAGGCCGGCATGCGAGCTGAAAAGCTCGCATTCAGCCGGACGGAGGCATGAGGGTTGATGACGCCGAGGCAGTTTGGACCGACCAGGCGAATCCCCGCCTCGCGGCATCTCGCGGTGATCTGCTCCTCTATCTTCCGGCCTTCTTCCCCCACTTCCCGGAACCCCGCGGACACGATGACAATACCTTTTATTCCCTTTGCCGCGGCCTCTGCCACCGCGTCCAGCGCGGCCTTAGGGGGAAGAATCAATATGGCCAGGTCCACAGAATCCGGAATCTCAGAGATGGAGGGGTAAGCCCTCACACACCTGACCGATCGGGCCCTTGGATTCACGGGATAGAGGGTCCCCTGGTACTCGCCCTTGAGAATGTTGACAAAGATGTCGTGTCCCACCTTTCCCGGTGTCGTGGAAGCTCCCACTACAGCAACAGATTTCGGTGAAAAGATCGCATCGAGACTCATCTCGCGTTTCCTCGTTTCGTTGTGAGACGTTCGAGCGGCAAGTGTGCGCCCCGGTGCCGGAGGTCAGCCAAGACACCCACCTCAGACATTACCGGACGAGGAGGGTACTGGTCAACTGTCTATTCACTGTTCACGCACGAGGCCAGCGAGTAACGCGAGCCGGCAAGAAGCGGACCAGCCCGCCACGCGTGCCTGGGCGCAGCGCGCAAGCAGGGCCGGAAAAGCCCGAGACGTCTCACTTCCAGCTAGTGGCTGATAGCGGTGCGGAAAAACAGGTGGCTAAGAGCTGCGAGCTAAAGGCTACTCGTGGCGCGTAAGCACCGTCAGGCCAGCTACGTTCTGAACGAAGTAGCGGTGGAACCTCAGATCCGGCGTGAGCTCCGGGTGGAAGGCGGTAGCTAGGAGGCGTTTCTGCCGAACGGCCACGGCCGTGCCGTCCGAGAGCCGAGCCAGTACCTCGACACCCGGGCCGACCTCCTCGATAATCGGCGCGCGGATGAAGATGGCGCGGTAAGGGGGATCACCCAAGGCCGGAACAGGGAGATCGGCCTCAAAGCTGTCCACCTGCCGGCCGAAGGCGTTTCGCCGCACCCCGATGTCGATTGCGTCCAACGCGGGGGTCCCGGTGGCATCGAGTCGCTTGGCGAGAAGGATCATCCCCGCGCACGTGCCCCACATGGGAAACCCCTCGGCGGCGAGGCTCTTCAGCGGCTCGATCAGGTTCGAGGTCCGCAGCAGACGGACGATGGCCGTGCTCTCGCCGCCCGGGATGATCAGCCCGTCCAGGCCCTCCAACTCCCGGGGAAGCCGCACCTCCGACGCCAGGACCCCCATCCGGAGGAGTGCCTCGTGGTGTTCGCGGAAATCTCCCTGTAGGGCAAGCACACCGATTCTCATCGTTGCACACCATAAGAAACCGGTAGCCGGCTCCCAACGTGGTTGTTCCCTCGGTTCACGGCTACCGGTCGGCGGAAGTCCTTGAGTCACCACCCGCGGGTCGCCAAAAGCTCCTCCGGCTTCATGGAGCGGACGTCGAGTCCGGGCATTGCCTGGCCGAGATGGCGAGAGATATCGGCCAGAATCTTCGCGTCCCTGAAGTGCGTCGTCGCCTGGACGATGGCGCGAGCGCGCGCCGCGGGGTCGGATGACTTGAAGATCCCCGATCCGACGAAGACCCCATCCACCCCAAGCTGCATCATCAAGGCGGCGTCTGCCGGAGTGGCGAGGCCGCCGGCAGCGAAGTTCACCACGGGCAGGCGCCCTGTCCGCGCCACCTCGGCGACCAGCTCATACGGGGCCTGGAGGTTCTTGGCCTCGGTCATCAGCTCATCCTGGCTCATGCCGTGGAGTTTCCGGATGGCCCCGAGGACGGCCCGGGCGTGACGAACAGCTTCGACCACGTTCCCGGTTCCGGCCTCGCCCTTGGTGCGGATCATGGCCGCGCCCTCGCCGATACGACGCAGGGCCTCGCCCAGGTTCCGGCAGCCACACACGAAAGGCACCGCGAAGGAATGCTTCCAAACATGGTGCTCCTCGTCGGCCGGGGTAAGGACCTCGGACTCATCGATGTAATCCACGCCCATCGCTTCCAGGATCTGCGCTTCGACGAAGTGGCCGATCCGGCACTTGGCCATCACCGGGATGGTCACGCCCGTCTTGATCGCCTCGATGATCGTCGGGTCGGCCATCCTGGCCACGCCGCCTGCGGCGCGGATATCCGCAGGCACCCGCTCCAGCGCCATCACCGCCACAGCTCCGGCGTCCTCGGCGATTTTCGCCTGCTCGGGCGTGACCACATCCATGATGACGCCGCCCTTCAGCATCTGGGCGAGTCCGACTTTTACCGTCCAGGTTCCCTTCTCCATGACTTTCCTCCTGGATCCCTGCTCCCACGAAAAGGCCGGACTGTTGATAGTGTCGGCTCAGCGACCGGCTCTACGGTTCCGGCGTGGCGAAAGCTCCCCGCAAGGGGTAATTACCAAGCTGCTCAAAGGGTACCACAAGAATCTTATGAAAACTAGCACACGCCGGAGGGGAGTGCAAATGCCATCCGGCCGGGTTTTCATTCAGAGGCCTCTGTTGATATGTCGGAGTCCGTGTGCTATCTGATTTAAATACATGAAGGTACGACTGAGGACAGGGACACAGATTCGCACAGATTTCCCCCGATGAAGCGAGTGAACATACCAGCTTATCCGCGTGGATCTGTGTGAATCCGTGTCCGACAGAATCGCGTTCCAAACGCCCATGAATGATATCGAGATCAGGACAAGCCGGGCTGACGTCGCCGGGCGGCTCATTGCCATGATTCGCGAGCTGCTTGCTCAGTCGCGGCCCGAATCCGCCTCGCGCCTCAAAGTGACGTTGGACTCTCGCCTGGAGCGGGACCTCGGCATGGACAGTCTGGTGCGGGCCGAACTCATGCTGCGGATCGAGCGCGAGTTCGGCGTGGGCCTGCCGGATGATCTCCTCACGGAGGCGGAGACGCTGCGACACCTGCTTGCCGCCATCCTCGGCGCCTCGGCGGAGGTGTCACCCGCGCCCGCTCCCGAGGTCGCCGTTCCCACGACGGCCGAGGCGGAGGGCCTGCCGCACGAGGCGACCACGCTCGTGGAAGCGCTCCGTTGGCGAGTGACGCGTCATCCCGATCGGGTGCATGTTACCTTTCTTGCGAGCGACGAGCGGGTGCAGACCCTCCGGTACGGCGAACTTCTCGAGCGAGCCCGGCGCGTTGCCACCGGGCTCCAGCGGGCCGGTGTCGAACGACAGCAGGCGGTTGCCCTTATGCTGCCGACGAGCCTCGAATTCTTCGCGGCCTACTACGGCATCCTGATCGCGGGCGGCATTCCGGTACCGATCTATCCCCCGACGCGCATGTCCCAGATCGAGGACCATCTGCGGCGGCAAGCCGGGATTCTCGCAAATTGCCTTGCCCCTCTGCTCATCACGGTGCCGGAAGCGAAGCTTCTGGCCAGGCTCCTAAAAGGGGACGCCCCGAGGCTGAGGCAGATCCTCACCGTTTCCGAACTCGAGGAGACCGACGGCGAGCCCCGGCCGATTTCTCACGGACCCCGTGACATCGCCCTCCTCCAGTACACCTCTGGAAGCACCGGGAACCCCAAAGGGGTAATCCTCACCCACGAGAACCTCCTCGCCAACCTCCGCGCCATGGTTCGCGTCGCGGGCGTGGATTCCAGAGACATCTTCGTCTCCTGGCTGCCCCTCTATCACGACATGGGCCTCATCGGCGCCTGGCTTGCGAGCCTCACCTTCGCTATGCATCTCGTGCTCATGTCGCCGTCGGCCTTCCTGTCGCGGCCGGCGCGTTGGCTATGGGCAATCCACCGGTTTCGCGGCACCGTCTCGGCCGCACCCAACTTCGCCTACGAGATGTGCGCGACCAAGCTCGGCGAGGGCGACCTCGATGGGCTCGACCTCTCCTCGTGGCGGTGGGCCTTGAACGGCGCCGAGCCGGTGAGCGCCGACACCCTGGCCCGCTTCGCCAACCGCTTCGCTAGGTACGGACTGGACCCGCACTCGCTGGCGCCGGTCTACGGCCTGGCGGAGTGCACGCTCGATCTCGCTTTTCCGCCCTCGCGCCGAGGGGCGCTCATCGACCTCGTTGACCGCGAGGCCCTCACCCACACGGGCCGGGCGCTGCGGGCGACACCCAAGGGCCCGCAGGCGCTCAAGATCGTCGCCTGCGGCCGGGCCCTTTCGGGTTACTCGATCCGCATTGTGGACGGAAGGGGTCGCGAGATTCCGGAACGCAGCGAGGGTCGTGTCCAGTTCCGGGGCCCGTCGGCCACCTCGGGCTATTACCGCAATCCCGAGGCTACTGCGAAGCTCTTCGACGGCGAGTGGCTCGACTCCGGCGATCTCGGCTATCTCGCCGACGGCGAGATCTATCTCACCGGGCGCGCGAAGGACATGATCATTCGCGGTGGTCACAACCTCTATCCCTACGAGATCGAGGAGGCGGTGGGCGGCATTGCCGGCATCCGGAAGGGCTGCGTTGCCGTGTTCGGCGTGCGCGACCGAGCCGGCGCGACCGACCGTCTGGTGGTGCTCGCCGAAACGCGAGAGACGGATCCGGGCACGCGCGAGGAGCTGCGCAGGGCGATCAACAACGTCGCGGTGGACCTTCTCGGCGGTCCCGCCGACGAGGTCGTGCTTGCGCCGCCCCACACCGTTCTCAAGACCTCGAGCGGGAAGGTCCGCCGCGCCGCGACGCGGGAGGCGTACGAGCGCGGCCTTGTGGGCGCGGCCCGCCATGCCGTGTGGGTTCAACTGGCTCGTCTTGCTTGCCGCGGCGTGATCGCGCGGCTCAGACAACGGTTCCGGGCCGCGGGGCGCCTCCTGTACGGGGCCTATGTCTGGAGTCTCTTTGCCCTGGTCGCGGTGGTCGGCTTGGCCGCAAGCTTTCTTCCGAAGCTGAACGTACGTCGCGCCGCAGCACGGCGGCTTGCCTACGCCCTCCTCCGCGGCGCAGGGATTCCCATCACCATGGAAGGTCTGGAACGCTTGCCCCGCGACCGGCCCTTCGCGCTCGTGGCGAACCATGCGAGCTACATCGACAGTATTATTATTGTCGGCACTATTCCGCGGGATTTTGCCTTCACCGCCAAGGCGGAACTCAAGGGCCAGTGGCTGATCCGCCATTTGCTGGAGAGCGTAGGCACCCGATTCGTGGAGCGGTTTGACGTCAAGCAGGGCGTAAGCGATACGCGCGAGCTTGCCGCTATCGCCGGAGCAGGGCAGTCTCTGGCTTTTTTCCCTGAGGGTACCTTCCGGCGCGCGCCCGGCCTGGTTCCCTTTCGCATGGGTGCCTTCGTCGTGAGCGTCGAGGTGGGAATGCCGGTCGTGCCTGTGACGCTCGTGGGAACGCGCGCGGTGTTGCAGGACCGGACCTGGATACCAGAGCGCCTTCCGGTGCGGGTGGTGATCGGCGAGTTGATCGAGCCCAGCGGACGGGATTGGGAGGCGGCAGTGAAGCTTCGCGATGCGGCGCGGGCGGCGATCCTCTCCCGCTGCCGCGAGCCGGATGCAGGAGCAGAGCCCCATCCGTTTGATAGGACACGGATGAACGCAGGTGAACACAGATAATTTCTTTTGTTTTGATCTGTGTAAATCTGTAAAAATTCGTGTCCCATTCTTCTTGGTGACTGGTATGGAATACGAGAGTGATGCAACGGAACGTCCTTGGGTGCGGGTCCACACCGTGGGAAATCGCTTCGAGGCTGATCTTCTGGTCCACGCCCTGGAGCAGGAGGGGATTCCTCTTCGCCTGCGGACCTATGAAGAAACGCCGTACGACGGGCTGTTTGTGCCGCAGCGAGGTTGGGGAGCCCTCTTCGTGCCGGAGGAGGACGAGGAGACCGCCCGCGACCTCATCAATCGCCTCATGGAGACCGCTCCTCTTGAACCCCGGTTCCCGTCGAACGGAGAGGAGGGTGACCAGGGGGAAGGCGAAGGGGGCGAGTTGCCATGAGCGCTGGCGAGCTGAACAAACGAGACGAGGGTAGCTACAGGGATCCCGAAAAGATAGATCCCAAGCTCTGGGAGGAGCTGTCGATCAGAGACGGGAACGAGACCTCCCTTCGTACTGCCGTGCGCCTTGACACGGAGCGCGGCTGTTACCTTATCCCGTATTTGAACCGGAGCTATCTCGTCTTTCCCCGGGAACGCCGGATCGAGGGGCTTTCCCAGGGCGGGGAGGAGAAGCTCTCGTTTCAGTTTTACCTTGTCCTCCTCACCTATCTCCTGCGCGCGCGGGCCATTCCGCTCTCCGGGCGGATGATGACAGGGATGGAGATCAAGGGCGGCGACCTTTTCTTCAGGGGGCACCATGCCCTCTTCACGAAGCCGCTGGAGAAACGATTCGGCACTGACCCCGAGGCTTTTCTGAAGGCTGGCCTCCGCCTCGGCGGCAGCAAGACCGACTTCGGCGACGTCTCCTTCCGCCTCTGGCCCCTTCCGAGAATCCCACTCGGCTATATCCTCTGGTCGGCGGATGAGGAATTCCCGGCCCGGGTCGGCGTCACCTTCGACGCTTCCATTGCGGAGCAGTTGCCTCTCGATGTGACCTGGGCGCTTGTGAACGAGGTGGGGCGGGCGTTGCTCGGCGCTTGACATGGCATACCCTTCCTGCTAGTAAGCTACGATTCGCAGTTTGAAGGGCAAGACCCGCGCCCGGCGGGGCGGAAGAGAGGAAAACGGTGGCGGCCAAGAGGATCCCGCGAAAGGAGCTGAAGAAGCCGGATGAAGTCATCACCTTCACCGCGAGGACCATCCAGTGGTGTCTGGAGCACAAGGTCCTGGTGCTTCGGGGGGCTGGCGCTCTGGCGCTCTTGGTCCTGGTGGCGACCGGCGCTTTCCTTTATCATGGCTACCGGGAGAGGCAAGCCCGCCGGCTTCTCAATGAGGCTGTTGCCGCCTTGGTGTATTCTCCACGCGGCGAAGCATCGAGTCTCGAGGGCGCTATCACCAAGCTGGAGGAGGTGCGTCGCCGGTACGCCTCCACCAAGGTGGGACCGGTTGCCCTGGCTGATCTGGGCAACGCCTATCTTAGGAAGGGGAACTACGACGAGGCAGTTGCCTGCTACCAGTCCTCGCTCAAGGGGCTCGAGCGCCGGAACTCCCTCTACGGGTTAGTCCTGGAGAACCTTGGTACGGCCTACGAAGCCAAGGGGGCTTGGGATTCCGCTGCCGAGACTTATGATCGGCTGGCGCGCGAGGGGCCTCCCTCCTACCAGGCCCAAGCGAAACTCGGTCTCGGCCGGGTGTCTGAGGCCAAGGGCGATCGCGCCAAGGCCCTCACCTACTATGAGGCGTACCTGAAGGGTAGCCCGGACAACCCTGCCGACGAGTGGCTCCGGGTGAAGGTGTTAGGGTGGCACCTTCAGGGAATCTCTTAAGAAATGCCTTGACAACCAGGGGCGGCTTCTATAGGTTTGCGTTGGTACTCCATTCAATGTACTGGGAAAACCATGCATCGGGCTGTTACCGGCTTCGAGGGTTTCTTTAGCTTCGGCGGCTTCTTTTGCCGGAAGTCCGCCCTTCGGTTGAAGAGGTAAGCCGGCAGCGTCAGGTGACCATCGGAGGCCATGGGGCGGACAGAAGGCCGGCCCATGGCCTTTTCTTCCGAGGCCGTGGGTTCATAAGGACCTGCGGCCTCCGTGTTTGCGACTGCCGACGATCTCGGAAGACCAGGTTGACATAGCAGGAAGGCTTCAGGCGATGGTAAGGCTCGGCCGGACTCGAAAGGTTTTCTTGGTCTTCTTGGTCTGTGCTGTCCTTGCTGCACTGATGCTTCCAGAGGCTCGAGCGATCGATCCGGGTGGAGAAAACTCGGCGGAGACAGCACTCCGATTCGCGGACTACCTCTACGCCCAGGAGGAATACTACCGGGCCATCGGCGAATATAAGCGTTACCTCTTCCTCGCCCCGGACGGAGCCGAGGCGCCCTCGGCCTCGCTGCGCATCGCCGAGTGCTACGCTCGCGGGAAGCTCTGGAGTGAGGCCCTTGATGCGGTGGAGGAGTTCCTGCGAGGCTACGGCGCGAGTCCCCTTCAGGTGCGCGGCCGATTGCTGAGGGCGCGGGTTCTCATGGAGTTGGGGAGGGGGGAGGAGGCCAGGAAAGAGCTTCAAGGGCTGCTCGAAACCAAACCCGATGAATCCGTCGCGGCCGAGATCTGGTACCTCACCGCCCTTACCTTGGCGCGGGAGTCACGCTGGCTTGAGGCTGACGAGGCCCTCCGGCAGGTGGGCTCTCAGAGCCGGTTCTTCAGCGGGGCCGAGGGAATGAGACAGGTTCTGGCCGAGGCCTCGTCGGCCACCCGGAAAAGCCCTCTCCTTGCGGGAGTGCTGGCTGCGACGATTCCCGGGGCGGGACACCTTTACTGCGAACGACCTGGCGACGCGGCTCTGGCCTTTGTCGTTACCGGGGCCTTCGCCTGGGCCACGGTGGAGGCCTTCCAGCAGGACCATGAGGGGCTCGGCATCGGTCTCGGGCTCGTCACTGTCGCCTTTTATGGCGGGAATATCTTCAGCGCCGTGAACGTTGCCTACAAGTATAACGACCGGGAGGATCGTCGCTTGCGACTGCGCCTCTCCCCATACGAGCGGCTGAGCCTCGAGGTGGATCCTGGACCTGCGCCGAGTGTGAGACTCACCTTTTCCTTTTGACGAGTGAGAGACCATGAAACGTTACCTGACCTTGCTGCTTGTTTCGCTTGTTCTCCTGCTGGGCCTCTGGTGGCAAGTCCCCGCGGGGATCGCTGGCGGGAAATCCCTCCGTGGTCCCTGGGACCAGGGGCCGGCCAAGCCATCCGCGCCGCAGCAGACCGGGATAGAGACGCCGTCGCCTGCGGCTTCCTTGTTTCGGCTCCCGGTGATCTTTTCCCAGCGCGTCATATCGCTCGTTGACGGGGATCGGTGCCCGAGCTACCCTACGTGCTCCGCCGACAGCATCGAGGCCTATGAACGGCACGGTGCGCTCCTCGGCACCCTGATGACGGTGGATCGGCTTCTCCACGAGGCGTCCGAGGCGGAGTTCGCCCGACGATCGAGGTCCATGGGTTAGTACGGATCTACGATCCAGTATCGGCCAACGAGTTCTGGCGGAAGGAGTAAGGCAACACGGCACGCGAGAAGTGAGCCGGCGCTCTGGCAGAGTCCTATGAGGAGGAGGCTCTATGATCTACGATGAAGAATTCGAGACCATGCCCAGGGAGGCCCTGGAAGCCATTCAGTTACGACGGCTGCAGGCCACAGTGGCCAGGGTCTACAACACCGTGCCCTCCTATCGCAAGCAGTTCGACGAAAGGGGAGTGAAACCCGAGCACATCCGCACCCTGGCTGATCTGCCCAAGCTCCCATTCACGTATAAGGACGATCTCCGCGACAACTACCCCTTCGGCATGTTCGCCGTACCCATGGACAACGTGGTGCGCATCCACGCCTCCTCCGGCACCACGGGCAAGCCCACCGTGGTGGGCTATACGGCTCGGGACGTCCAGACCTGGGCCGAGCTCATGGCGCGGACCCTGGTGGCGGCCGGCGCCACCAAGGGCGACATCGTCCATAACGCCTATGGCTACGGCCTCTTCACCGGCGGACTCGGCTTCCACTACGGGGCCGAGAAACTCGGCGCCTCGGTGATCCCCATCTCCGGCGGCAACACGCGACGGCAAGTAATGATCATGAAGGACTTCGGTCCCACCATCCTCACTTGCACCCCCTCGTACGCGCTCCATGTGGCTGAGGTGGCCGAGGAGATGGGGGTGAGCTTCCGGGACCTCAAATTCAAGGCGGGTGTGTTCGGGGCCGAACCGTGGACCGAGCAAATGCGCCAGGAGATCGAGCGGAAGCTGAACCTCAAGGCCATGGACATCTACGGCCTGAGCGAGGTGATCGGCCCGGGGGTGTCGGTGGAGTGTATCGAGGCCCAGAGAGGTCTTCACATTTTTGAGGATCATTTCATCCCCGAGATTATCGATCCGAGAACAGAGGAGGTGCTCCCTTACGGGACTCCCGGGGAACTTGTCTTCACCACCATCACCAAAGAGGCGTTCCCGGTGATCCGCTACCGCACCCGGGACATCTCCATTCTCCACCCAGAGCCGTGCCGCTGCGGACGGACTATGGTTCGCATGGGAAGGGTCCAGGGCCGGAGCGACGACATGCTCATCATTCGCGGCGTGAATGTGTTCCCGTCGCAGATCGAGAGCGTCATTATGGAAACGGAGGGTGTGGAGCCCCACTACCAGCTCGTGGTGGAGCGGGTGGGGAGTCTAGATCAGCTCATGGTGCTCGTGGAGGTGAACGACAAGATCTTCTCCGACGAGATCAAGAACCTCCAGACCATGGAACGAAACCTGGAGAAGAATATCCGGGAGAACCTGGGGGTGTCGGCCCAGGTGAAGCTCGTGGAACCGAAGACCATCCAGCGCAGTGAAGGGAAGGCGGTGCGGGTGGTGGACAAGCGGAAGATTTGAGAGGAGGGAGCCCATGAAGGTCGAGCAGATTTCCATATTCCTGGAGAACAAGGCGGGGCGCCTCGCCGAGGTGACGCGCGTGCTCGGCGAGGGAGGAATCAACATCCGTGCCCTTTCCCTGGCCGATACCTCCGACTTCGGAATCCTGCGGCTCATCGTCAATGATCACGGGAAGGCGAAACAGGTCCTCAAGGAACACGGGTTCACCGTGGGAAGAACCGAGGTGGTGGCTGTGGAGGTGGAGGATAAGCCGGGCGGCTTGAACAGGATCCTCCAGATTCTCTCCACCGCCGGAATCAACGTGGAATACATGTACGCCTTTGTCCAGCAGAGCGGGGAGAATGCGGTGCTCATTTTCCGATTCGATGACACCGACATGGCCATCAAGGCATTGCAGCAGAAAGGGGTGACGGTCATCGACGGCAAGAGGCTCTACGCCATGTAGGGGCGGCCTGGCAGCCGCCGCTTGTGGCTCATGGCTAGTAGCTGGTAGGGGTGTCGATGGCGGGGGCTGAAAGCTACCGGCTCCAAGCTAGCGGCAGGGCGCGAGCAGCATTGACGAGGAAGGAGGGAGATGATGACAGGAGGAAAGACGGCGAGGGGAATGGTTCTGACAGGTATCCTTGCGGTAGTGCTCGTTCTCGGGGGCTGCGCTCAGAAGGATTCCGGCAAGGGGCCGATCAAGATCGGCGGGCTCTTTTCCATAACCGGCCCCAACTCGTTTCTTGGCGAGCCGGAACGGAACTCCATGCAACTCCTGACGGAGCAGATTAATGCCAAAGGGGGCATCAACGGTCGTCCTTTGAAGGTGGTCATTTACGACGACGAGGGGGATGAGACGAAGGCCCGCTTGAACGCTGAAAAACTTATCGACAAGGACAAGGTCCTCGCCATCGTAGGCCCGTCCCTCACTGGCACGACCATGGCGATCATCCCCGTGGTGGAGAAGGCTGAAGTGCCTCTCATCTCCTGCGCCGCCGGGGTAAAGATCACGACCCCCGTCAAGAAGTGGGTGTTCAAGACCCCGCAGACGGACGTGATGGCGGTGTCCAAGATCTACGACTTCATGAAGCGCCAGGGCATTCGTAAGATCGCCATTCTCACCGTGAGCAACGCCTTCGGCGACAGCGGCAGGGAGCAGCTCATCGAGCAGGCGGCCTCCTCCGGGTTCCAGATCGTGGCCGAGGAGAAGTACGGTGCCAACGATGCGGACATGACTCCCCAGCTCACCAAGATCCGCGGCCTGAGCCCCGATGCCATTGTCTGCTGGGGCACCAATCCGGGGCCGGCGGTGGTTGCCAAGGACATGCAGCAGCTCGGCATTAAGACCCCCCTTTACCAGAGCCATGGCATTGCGTCGAAGAAGTTCATCGAGCTGGCGGGCCCGGCGGCCGACGGGATCATCCTGCCCACCGGCAAGATCCTCGTAGCGAAGACCCTCCCGGACAGCGACCCGCAGAAACCGGGCCTCCTCAAGTACATCGGCGACTATGAGGCCAAATACAAGAGCGCGGTCTCCGGGTTCGGCGGTTACGCCTGGGAGGGTCTTGAAATGGTTGCCTTGGCCCTGCAAAAAGCCGGGGCTGATCGGGGCAAAATCCGCGATGAAATCGAGAAGATCAACGCCTACGTGGGGATCAGCGGCATCTTCCGCCTCTCGCCGCAGGACCACAACGGTCTCAGCAAGGACGAGGCCTTCGTCATGGTGAGGATCGTGAACGGCGACTGGCAGATTCTCATGTAGGCGTGAGGCGGCTGACGGTACCCGTCTGTTTAGGGGATGTCGTGGGATGCTGTGAGGCCTGGTGGCCTGAAGTGCCTAGAATGCCTAAAGTGACCTAACGTGTTTAAAGTGAAGGCCGGTGCGGACCCGCCTGCCGGACGGGCAGGCCCGCCTCAGGCGGGCAGAGGGACCGGCCCTACGGGGCGACGAACAACCAACTGAGACACAGGTATGGACCTCACGAGCGAGCTCGCCCAGTACTTCATTTCGGGGCTCACCAGCGGGGCCATCTATGCGGTCATCGCCCTGGGTTTCACCATCATCTACAACGCCACGGAGGTCATCAACTTTGCCCAGGGGGAGTTCGTCATGCTCGGGGGTATGGCCATTATCGCCTTGGACATGACCGGTCGCTTCCCCCTGGCGGTGAGCTTCGTCCTGGCCGTCTCGGCGGTAACGCTCGTGGGCGTGGTGTTCCAGCGCCTGGCCATCCAGCCGGTGAAACGGCCGAGCCCTATCACCCTCATCATCATCACGGTGGGTGCTTCCATCTTCCTCCGGGGTGTGGCCATGCTGGTTTGGGGCAAGGATCCGCAGGGCCTCCGGCCCTTCACCGGGATAACCCCCATTGCCGTTGGAGGAGCGACGATCACCCCCCAGGGCCTGTGGGTGATGGGCGTGAGCTTGGTGGTGATGGCGGGGCTTCAGTTTTTCTACAAGCACACAATTACGGGGAAGGCCATGCGCGCCTGCGCCTTCAGCCGCAGGGGCGCCCGGCTCGTGGGGATCAGCGTGGACCGCATGGTGCTCATCTCATTCGCCCTGAGTGCCGCCATGGGGGCGGCGGCCGGCATCGTGGTGGCTCCGATTACCCTGTGCGGCTATGACGTGGGTACCATGCTTGGGCTCAAGGGCTTCTGCGCCGCCGTTCTCGGCGGGCTCGGGAGCAGCCCCGGTTCCATTCTCGGCGGGTTCCTCCTGGGTGTCCTTGAGGCCCTCGGAGCGGGCCTCATCAGTTCCGGATTCAAGGACGCCATCGCCTTCCTAATTCTCCTCGTGGTCCTCTTCCTCCGGCCGAGCGGCCTGCTGGGCCTCAAGGAGGTGAAGAGGGTGTAGCGTTTCCGAGCCTCACGGCTTGTTGGAGGTTCGAGGTTAGAGGTTGGAGGCAGCGGACAGCATGCAGCAGGCGGCGATAGAATGCCAAATGTCAAAGCTCAAATGACAATTGAAGGTCAAATGCCGACGGAGAATCGAGGACGGGCAACTGACAACAGAGGAATGATATAATTCTAGGCACTCTACCCACTTTAGGCACTTCCTGATGCACGTTTTCATCACTCACCGCTGGCTCCACGTGGCTCTCTTCGGTCTCCTCCTGGCCCTCATGCCCCTCGTTGCGAGCAGCCGCTACTACCTCAACCTTCTCATCTTCATTGGCATCCATACCTTGCTTGCCCTGGGACTCAACCTGCTCATGGGGTATGCCGGTCAGATCAGCCTGGGGCATGCCGCCTTCTTTGGAATCGGGGCCTACACCTCGGGGATTCTCACCGCGACCTACCACCTGTCTCCCTGGCTTGCCATGGCCGCGGCAGTCCTCCTCACCACCGTGGTCGCTCTGCTCGTAGGCATCCCTACCCTCAAGCTCACCGGTTACTACCTGGCCATGGCCACCCTCGGCTTCGGCATCATCGTAAACATCTGCCTTCGCGAGTTGACCTGGCTCACGGGCGGTCCGTCCGGGCTCGTGGGCATCCCTCCGTTGGGCCTCGGAGGGGTGACGTTTGACGAGCCGCGCCACGCCTACTACCTCATCTGGGGCGTGACGCTCGGGGCTCTCGCCGTAAGCTTGAATCTTGTGGATTCTCGGGTGGGCAGGGCTCTCCGGGCGATCCACGACAGCGAGACCGCAGCGCGGGCATCAGGGGTGGACACCGCGCGTCTGAAAATCCGGGTCTTCGTGGTGAGCGCCATTTACGCGTCGCTCGCGGGGAGCCTCTACGCCCACTTCGTCACTTTCATCAGCCCGAGTTCCTTCGGCTTCATGTTCTCCATAAGGCTCGTGACCATGGTGGTGGTGGGCGGCATGGCGAGTATCTGGGGCGCCATATTCGGGGCCGCCACCATCACCGCGCTCCCTGAGTTCCTGGCCGTTTTCCACGACTACGACATTCTCATCTTCGGGCTCATCCTCATGGTGGTGATGATCTTCCTGCCCCAGGGCCTGACCCGGGGGGGCCTGGACCTCGTGGACCAATGGAAGCTCCACCGTCGCGGCATCCCAGCGGCGAGGATATAGGAGGAAGTGGCGGTGCCGAAAGGAGCGCTCCTTGCTGCCGAGCGGCTCACCAAATCCTTCGGCGGAGTCCGTGCCGTCCAGGAGGTGAGCTTTTTGGTCCATTCCGGGGAGATCAAGGGGATCATCGGTCCGAACGGCGCCGGCAAGACGACCCTCTTTAACCTCATCACCGGAGTCTACCGGGCGGACACCGGCTCCATCCGCTTCAGGGGCGAGACGTGCACGGGACTTGCGCCGCATCAAGTGGCGGAGCGCGGCATTGCCCGCACCTTTCAGAATGTGGAACTTTTCGAACGGATGAGCGTCATCGAGAACGTCATGGTGGGGAGGCACCCGCGCACGCGAGCCGGCTTCATCAGCGCCGCGTTCCGTCTGGCTGGTGCCCGCCGGGAGGAGCGGCTCATCCGGGAAAGGGCAATGGAGATCCTGGAGTTCGTCGGGATGGGGGACAAGGCGGACTGGGTGAGCGCGGCCCTTCCCTTCGGCCTCCAGCGGGTGCTGGAAATAGCCCGGGCCCTTGCCACCGAGCCGCGGCTGCTTCTCCTCGATGAGCCTGCCTCGGGCTTGAACGCCATGGAGACCCGGAAGCTCGGACAGATCCTCGCGCGCATCCGGGACGCCGGCATCACGGTGCTCCTCGTGGAGCACGACATGAGCCTTACCATGGAGATCTGTGACGGAATCCTCGTCATGGACTACGGGCGCCCCCTGGCCGAGGGGACTCCCCGCGAGATCCAGCGGAATCCGCAGGTGATCGCCGCCTACCTGGGGGAGGAAGTCGTTGCTTAGGATTCGGAGCCTGGGCACGTTCTACGGTCGGGTTCGCGCCCTGGATGCCGTGTCGCTCTCCGTACGGCATCGGGAGATCGTCACCCTCATCGGGGCGAACGGCGCGGGGAAGAGTACGATCCTGAACAGCATCTCCGGGCTCATCCCGTCCCGGGAGGGCGAGATCATCTTCCAGGGCAGGCGGCTGAACGGGCAGCCGCCGGAGGAGGTGGTGCGCCTCGGGATTTGTCAGGTGCCGGAGGGAAGGCAGGTCTTCCAACCTCTCACGGTTCTCGAAAACCTTGAGCTTGGTGCCTATCTCCGGTTCCGAAAGCGAGAAAAGCGGGAGATCCGTCGAGACCTCGACATGGTCTACTCCCTGTTTCCCGTTCTGAAGGAGCGCCGGCACCAGATCTCGGGCACCCTCTCAGGCGGCGAGCAGCAGATGCTCGCCATCGGACGGGCGCTCATGGCTCGTCCCGCCCTTCTCCTCCTGGATGAGCCCTCCATGGGGCTCGCGCCGCGTCTGGTCCTCGAGATCTTTCGTACCATCCGACGTCTTCGTCACGAGGGACTGACCATCCTCATGGTGGAGCAGAACGCCCGCGCGGCGCTCAGGATCGCGGACCGCGGCTACGTCCTGGAAACGGGGAGGATTGTCCTCCAGGGGAGGGCCCGAGACCTCCTCGACGACAACGACGTGAAGCGGGCCTACCTGGGAAGAGATTACCGCGAATTTGTCGAAGGAAGGATGTGAGCGTGGAGATCTGGAATCGGGAGATGGAGTGTCAAGACCGGGACGACCTCGCCCAGCTCCAGCTCGAGCAGCTCCAGGCGACCCTGAACCGCGCCTACAAGAGCGTCCCCTTTTATCACGACCGGCTTGAGGGATCGGGGCTCGGACCTTCGGCGGTCCGCTCCCTGGACGACCTGGCCAGGCTCCCGTTCACCACGCGCGAAGACCTCAACCAGACCTACCCGTACGGTCTCTTTGCCGTGCCGCTCCGGGACATCGTCCGCATCCACAGCGCCACCGGCACCGGGATTCAGCCCGCCGTGAGCGGCTACACCGGGAACGACCTGGGTATCTGGAAAGAAATGGTCGCCCGGTGTCTCACCGCGGCGGGAGTCGGGCCGGAGGATATCGTCCAGATCTGTTTCGACCCCGGACTGGCCAACTGGGCAAGAGACTTCAAGGACGGGGCGGAGACGGTGGAGGCATCTGTCATCCCCATGACGCCCCTGGAGATTCCCAAGCAGCTCATGATCATGAACGACTACAAGACATCGGTCCTGGTGACCACTCCTTCCTACGTGAGGCAGGTGCTCCGGGAGATGGAACGGAAGGGCGTCACTCCGAAAACCCTTGCTCTGAGAAGGGCGGTGCTGGCAGGGGAGGACATGAGCCAGACGACGAGGTCCCATCTCGAGGGAGCGTTCCATATCAAAATACACACGGCGTACGGGCTGAGCGAGGTGCCCGGCCCTGCCATTGCCTACGAATGCAAGGAACGGAACGGCCTCCACCTCAACGAAGACCACTTCCTCGCCGAGGTGATTGACCCTGCCGCCGGAGCGCCGGTCCGCCCGGGGGAGGCGGGGGAGCTTGTTCTCACCACACTCACCGCCAAGGCCTACCCCCTGATCCGGTTTCGTACCGGGGACCGGACGCGTCTCGCGATGGAGCCGTGCCCGTGCGGACGCACCTTTGCGCGCCTCGAGGTCCTTGCGGGGCGTGCGGACCAGCTCGTCGTGATCCGGGGGGTGAAGCTTCACCCCCGGCTCATCGAGGGCATCATGACGCGATTGATCAAGGGCGGACAGCCCGCCCATGTGGGGTTTGTCAAGCGCTGGGAAGGCGCGGACCTCCTCGAGGTCTGGGTGGAGGTGGACGAGGCGCTCTTCTCAGACGAGATCAAGGTCCTGGAGATTCTCGCCCACCGTGTGCGCCGAGAGCTGGAGCAGAGCCTCGGCATCCCGGTGCGGATCCGGCTGATGGAGCCGGGCACTATGAACGAGCATCGGAACTCGTTGGGCCGGATCATCGACGAGCGGCGGAACGGGTAGACGAGTCCGCCTCGGCCC
>Ga0187774_10000089_pt1 | contig 28464 bp, 29 predicted proteins | sample 0216_BV02_MP05_2_FD_133152 | JGI IMG/M metagenome (GOLD analysis project Ga0187774, IMG submission 133152) | Tropical peat soil microbial communities from peatlands in Department of Meta, Colombia - 0216_BV02_MP05_20_MG | ecosystem: Environmental > Terrestrial > Soil > Wetlands > Peat | place... | reverse complement strand
GCGACCCCGGCAGCAAGCTCGACAAGGCGCGCGAACTCGGCGTGCCGGTGCTGGACGAGGACGCCTTCGTCGACCTTCTCAAGAGGCTATGACACGCATGCAAACCAAGCTCAGAAAGGCGGTTTTTCCCGTCGCGGGGCTGGGCAGCCGCTTCCTGCCGGTGACCAAGGCGAGCCCCAAGGAGATGCTGCCGATCGTCGACAAGCCGCTCATTCAGTTCGCGGTCGAGGAAGCGGCGACGGCGGGAATCACGGAGATGATCTTCATCACGGGGCGCAACAAGCGCGCCATCGAGGACCATTTCGACAAGGCCTACGAGCTGGAAACCGAGCTGGAGCTGAAGGGCAAGCACAAACTGCTCGACATGGTGCAGGGCGTGCTGCCGGACAACTGCCGCTGCATCTACATCCGGCAGGCCGAGCCGCTCGGCCTCGGGCATGCGGTCCTGTGCGCGGCGCCGGTGGTGGGCCAGGAGCCGTTCGCGGTCCTGCTCGCCGACGAGCTGATGGACGCCGAGCCCCCGGTGACGGCGCACATGGCCGAGCGCTTCGCGCGCGAGGCTTGCTCGCTGCTCGGGGTTGCCGAAGTCGCGCGCGAGCAGACCGGCAGCTACGGCATCGTGAGCGTGGAGGACGCACAGGCCGACGTGTCCCGGGTGCGATCGATCGTGGAGAAGCCGGCGCCGGAGGAGGCGCCCTCGCGGCTCGCGGTGGTCGGACGCTACGTCCTGACCCCCCGCATCTTCGACCTGCTCGCGCAGGCCAGGCCTGGCCGCGGGGGCGAGCTGCAGCTCACCGACGCGATCGCAGCGCTGCTCGCGCAGGAGCGCGTGATGGCGATGCGTCTCCCCGGCAAGCGTTACGATTGCGGCTCGAAGCTCGGCTACCTCGAGGCTTCGGTGGAGTTCGGATTGCGGCACCCGGAGATCGGGCGCGAATTCGCGCGCTATCTCGCGGAGCGAAAGGGCTAGGCCTTATACTTGCGTATTTTAGCGTTCCCTAATATACGCGCGGGAGAGAGCAGATGGCAGACAAGCTGATGATCGTCATGGTGAATACGGACCCGAGGAACGGGGCCGAGCTGGGTGCGCCGTTCTTCCAGGCAACCGTCGCTGCGGCGATGGAATACGACGTCGAAGTGATACTGACCGGGCGCGCAGGCGAGCTCGCGGTGAAGGGCGTGGCGGAGAAACTGCACGTGAAGGAAGGCTCGCCGAAGAGCGTCTACGATTTCATGAAGGATGCGCACGAGGCGGGCGTGAAGTTCAAGGTCTGCACCCCGACCCTGGAGCTCTGGGGTGAGGACCTGATCCCCGAGATCGAGGAAACCGTAGGCGGGGCCTACGTGATCTCGCAGGCGATGGACGACGACGTCGTCACGTTCACCTACTGAGAATGCCCGACGCCGCGGCGGCCTGGGACTTTCTCGAGAACTCGGAGCTGGTCGCCGGCGCCGAAGAGGTGCAGGCGGCGCTGCACCGGCTGGCGGCCGATATCGAGCGGCGGCTCGCCACGGCCTATCCGCTGGTCCTCGCGGTCATGGGCGGCGCTGTCGTGTTCGCCGGACAGCTGCTGCCGCTGCTGCGTTTTCCGCTGGACTTCGAGTACATCCACGTGACGCGCTACGGCGCCGAGACGACCGGCGGCCATGTCGACTGGCGCGTCGCGCCCACCGACAGCGTGCGCGGCCGCACGGTGCTGGTGCTGGACGACATTCTGGACGGTGGTCAGACGATGCACGCCATCCGCGAACGGCTGCTCGCTCAAGGCGCCGCGACGTTCCTGTGCGCGGTGCTCGTTGACAAGGCGCTGGCACGACCCAAGCCGATTCGCGCGGACTTCGTCGGGTTGCACATCGCCGACCGCTTCGTGTTCGGCTGCGGCATGGACGCCCGGGGCTACTGGCGCAACCTACCCGAAATCCGCGCGATGAAGGAGCGCCCGTGATCGGCATTCTCGGCGGCAGCGGCCTGTCGCGGCTGGCGAACTTGGAGGTGTCCGCACGTAAGGTGGCGCGCACGCCCTACGGCGAACCCTCCGGCCCGCTGACCGTCGGCGGCCTGCGCGGCCGCGAAGTTGTGTTTCTCGCCCGCCACGGCTACGGGCACACCTTCGCGCCGCACGAGGTGAACTATCGGGCCAATCTCTGGGCGCTGAGAGAGCACGGCGTGCGCGAGGTGGTGTCGATCGCGTCGGTGGGAGGCATCCGCGCGGATCTCGGCCCCGGGACGCTCGTGCTTCCCGACCAGATCATCGACTACACCTGGGGGCGCGGCGCCACCTACTTCGAGGGCGCGGATGCGCCCGTGACGCATATCGATTTCACCGAGCCGTATACCGCTGCGACGCGCGAGCGCATCCGGCGCGCCGCGCAGGCCTGCGGCGAGCCGATCGTCGACGGGGGCGTGTACGGCGCCACGCAAGGTCCGCGCCTGGAGACCGCCGCCGAGATCAACCGCATGGAGCGCGACGGCGCCGACATGGTCGGCATGACCGGGATGCCGGAGGCCGTGCTGGCGCGCGAGCTCGACCTGGCTTATGCGGCGATCGCGGTGGTCGCCAATTACGCCGCGGGGCGCGGCGACAGCGCGCGTGGCGTCTCGCTCGAGCGCATCGACGCCGTGCTTGAGGAGGCGATGGGCCGCGTGCGCAAGATCGTCGAAACGTTGGTCGAGACATGATCCGCCCCGTGCTCAGGATGGGCGATCCGCGCCTGCTGTCGGTCGCGCGGCCGGTGGAGCGCTTCGGCACGCCGCAGCTCGCGGAGCTGCTCGCCGACATGCGCGACACCATGGCGAGCCTGAACGGCGCCGGACTTGCGGCACCGCAAATCGGCGTCGGCCTGCGGATGGTGATCTTCGGCGTGCGCGGCAACCCGCGCTATCCCGCCGCCGAGGAAGTACCGGATACGGTCCTGATCAACCCGCTGATCACGCCGCTGTCGGACGAGCTGGAGGAAGGCTGGGAAGGATGCCTCTCGGTGCCCGGCATGCGCGGGGTGGTGCCGCGCTTTCGCCACCTGCGCTATTCGGGCTACGACGAACAGGGGCGCGCCTTCGAGCGCGTGGTGCAGGGTTTCCACGCCCGCGTGGTGCAGCACGAGTGCGACCACCTCGACGGGATTCTCTACCCGATGCGCATCCGGGATTTCACCCGGTTCGGATTTGTCGACGCGCTGTTCCCCGAGGGCGGCCTGCCTCCCGAGGAATGAGGCCCGGCTAGAGCTGCAGGTCCTGCAGCAGGTTCTGCTCCAGGCGCAGCACGGTCTTCGCGTCGGCCAGAGCCTGGCCGGAAACCAGGAACACGTCTTCCGCGCGATCGCCGAGCGTATTGATCTTGGCGCTGTGCAGGTTGATCCGGTAGGCGCCGAGCGTGCGCGCGACGCGATACAGCAGGCCCGGCCGGTCGCTCGCCACGATCGACAGCACGTGATAGGTGCCGCGCTCGTCGGGACGGATATCGACCGTCGGCGAGATCGGGAAGTGCCGCACGCGGCGCGAAACGCGCCCGCTGCGCGGCGGCCCGAGAGGCGCCTGCGATTCGAGCTCCTCGGCGAGCTCCTTTTCGATACGGCTCATCATGTCGCGATAGTGAACGCCCTGGCCGTCACCCATCACGGAGAAGCTGTCCAGGGCGTAGCCGTGCTTCGTGGTGTGGATCTTGGCCTCGACAATGTCGAAATTGCTGCGGTCGAAGTACCCGCAGATGCGGGCGAACAGCGCCTCTCGGTCGGGCGTGTAGATCATCACCTGCAGGCCTTCGCCGAACGGCGCCAGGCGCGCGCGCACGACCGGCTTCGGGCTGTCGACGCGGAAATGCAGGTTACGCGTCTGCCAGGCGATCTCCTGCGGATCGTGGCGCAGGAAATACATCGTATCGAGCTGCGCCCAAAGCCTGTCCTTGACGCTCTCGGACAGCGCGTACAGCCGCAGCAACCGCACCGCCTCGGCCTGCTTTTCCGCGAGCGCGGCATCCAGCTGCAGGGTCTCGCCGGTCAGCACCCGCCGCGTCGCGCGGAACAGGTCCTCCAGCAGCTTCGCCTTCCAGGCGTTCCACACCTTGGGGCTCGTGCCGCGGATGTCCGCGACCGTCAGCAGGTACAGCGCAATCAGGTTCCGCTCGGCGCCGATTTTCCGCGCGAAGGCGTGCACGACCGCCGGGTCGTGCACGTCCTGTTTCTGCGCAACGCTCGACATGGCCAGGTGGTGCTCGACGAGAAACTCGGCAAGCCGGGCGTCTTCCGGCGCGAGCGCATGGCGCCTGCAAAACGCGCGCACGTCCTTCTTGCCGAGCTCGGAGTGGTCGCCGCCGCGGCCCTTGGCGATGTCGTGGTACAGCGCCGCGACGTACAGGAGCCACGGCCGCTCGAAGCCGCTCATCAACTGCGTGCAGAGAGGGAACTCGTGCGCGAACTCCGGCATCGTGAAGCGCCGCAGGTTGCGCAGCACCATCAGGATGTGCTGGTCGACGGTGTAGACGTGGAACAGGTCGTGCTGCATCTGCCCGACGATGCGGCCGAACTCGGGCAGGTAGCGGCCGAGAATGCCGTACTGATTCATGCGCCGGAACTCGTGCACAATGCCCCGCGGCTGCTGCAGGATCTGCACGAACATCAGGCGCGCGACGGGATCGCGCCTGAACTGCGCGTCGACGAACCGGCGGCCGCGCCACAACGCGCGCAGCGTCTGCGCGGTGACGCCCTGCAGCTCCGGGTGCTGCTGCATCAGCAGGAAGCACTCGAGCACCGCGCGCGGCTCGCGCTCGAAAACGCCTTCGTCCTTCGCTTCCAGCAGCTCCCCGCGCACGACGAAGCGCTCGTTCAGCGCGTACGGCGGAACGTCGGGCTTGGGAAACACGCGCGCGCCGAGGTTCTGCAGGAGAGTCGTGTTCAGCTGCGTGATCGCCTTGGCGGTGCGGTAGTAACGCTGCATCATCGCCTCGCTCGGACGCCGGTGAGGCGTGTCGCGATGGCCGAGCTGCTCCGCCAGAGCGGTCTGCAGGTCGAAGACGATGCGGTCCTCGCGTCGCCCCGCCAGATAGTGCAACCGGATGCGCAGGTCCTGCAGCAGCCGCTCGTGCCGCGCCAGCTGCAACGCTTCGTCGTGCTCGACCAGGCCGGAATCCTCGAGGTCGCGCCAGCGCCTGCCGATTCCACAGGCGCGTGCGATCCACTGGATGCCCTGCAGGTCCCGCAGTCCGCCGGGCGCCTCCTTCAGATTGGGCTCCAGCGCGTAGGGCGTGTCCTGGTGCTTCGCGTAGCGCTGCTCCTGCTCGAGCCTCTTCGCCTTGTAGAAGGCGGCCGGGTCCATGTCCTGGGCGAGAGCGGCCTCCAGGCGCTTGAATATCGCCCGGCTTCCGGCGAGGAAACGTGCCTCCAGCAGGGTGGTACGGATGGTGATGTCGGCGCGCACCGCGGCCACGCAATCCTCCACCGTGCGCACGCCGTGGCCGACATCCAGCCCCACGTCCCACAGCTCCCCGATGAGGCGCTCGAGCCGCGCACGCTCATCCCGGGACGGCTCCGCGGGCAGCAATACCAGGATATCGATGTCCGAGTAGGGATACAGCTCGCCGCGTCCGTAGCCGCCGGTCGCCACGAGCGCCGCGCCGCGCGCGGGACGCAGGTTGCGCCAGATCGACCTGATGAACCCGTCGACGATGCGCGCGTGGGCGTGCAGCAGGGCGCGCGGATCGGGATGCCGCGCGTAGGCCTCCCGCAGTCCGCTGCGCGCCGCCTGCAGCGCCTCGCGCATCGGACCGCTCGTCGCGCCGGCCGCGGGCAGGGCGGCGTTCATCGGCTACTGCACGACGTCCGGCGCAGCCGGGGTATTGGCCGACACGGTCAGGACCTCGTAGCCCTCTTGTGTAACGAGAACCGTATGCTCCCACTGGGCCGACAGGCTGTGATCCTTGGTGACGATCGTCCAGCCGTCGGCCAGCTCGCGGATCGCGGCCTTGCCGGCATTTATCATCGGCTCGACGGTGAAGGTCATGCCAGGCTCCAGCACCAGCCCCGTGCCCGGCCTGCCGTAGTGCAGCACCTGCGGCTCCTCGTGAAATTTTCGGCCGATGCCGTGCCCGCAGAATTCCCGCACGACCGAGTAACCGTGGCCCTCGGCATGCGCCTGAATCGCAGCGCCCAGATCTCCCAGGCGCGCTCCCGGGCGCACCTGCGCGATGCCCCGCCACATGCATTCGTAGGTGATCTGCATCAGCCTGCGCGCCTGCACGCTTGGCTCGCCCACGGCGAACATGCGGCTGGAATCGCCGTGAAAACCGTTCTTGATCACCGTGACATCGATGTTGAGGATATCCCCGTTCTTGAGCACCTTGTCGCCTGGAATCCCGTGGCATACCTGGTGATTGACGGAGGTGCAAATCGACTTCGGATAGGGCTTGTAGCCTGGCGGCGCGTAATTGAGCGGCGCGGGAACCGAGTCCTGCACGTTCACCATGTAGTCGTGGCACAAGCGGTCGAGCTCCGCCGTGGTCACCCCGGCGCGCACGTGCGGGGCGACGAAATCGAGGACCTCGGCGGCCAGCCTGCCCGCGATGCGCATGCTGGCGATTTCCTCGGGTGTCTTGATGGTGACTGCCATGAATCCGTGTTGAGGCCTCATGCCTGATTATGCTAGTATTTTAGGCTGGCTTGGAAGCCGGAGCATATCTTGCTTGCAGGCCAAATTTCCCGCCGGGCGGATTAGGGTGCTTGGCGTCGGCGCTAGGGGAGCAGGCGAAGTTGCCGCCGCCCTGCGCCACGCCGAGTCGTCGGCTCGGCCCGGCGGCAGTGACCAACCCTAAGGAGTGGCTATTGTGTCGGTAACGATGCGTCAAATGCTGGAGGCGGGTGTCCATTTCGGGCATCAAACCCGCTATTGGAATCCGAAGATGGCGCCGTTCATCTTCGGACACCGCAACAAGATTCATATCATCAACCTGGAAAAGACGCTGGCGATGTATCAGGACGCCGTGAAGTACGTGCGCCAGCTCGCTGCCAACAAAGGTACCCTGCTGTTCGTCGGCACCAAGCGTCAGGCGCGGGAGATCATGCGCGAGGAAGCGCAACGCTGCACCATGCCGTTCGTCGATCACCGCTGGCTGGGCGGAATGCTCACCAACTTTAAGACCGTCAAGCAGTCGATCAAGCGACTCAAGGAAATGGAGCAGATGTCGCAGGACGGCACGTTCGAGCGCATGTCGAAGAAAGAGGCGCTCGGCATGCAGCGCGAGCTGGACAAGCTGAATCGCTCGCTCGGGGGCATCAAGGAGCTCGCGAGCCTGCCGGACGCGCTGTTCATCATCGACGTCGGCTATCAAAAGGGCGCGGTCGCCGAGGCCGTAAAGCTCGGCATCCCGGTGGTAGGGGTAGTCGACACCAACCACTCCCCCGACGGTATCTCGCATGTCATTCCAGGCAATGACGACTCGAGCCGGGCGATCCGGCTGTACGCGCGTGGAATTGCGGACGCCGTGCTGGAGGGCCGCACCCAGTCCGTCGAGGAGGTCGTGGCCGCGACCCGGGACGAATTCGTCGAAGTCGAGGACGAGCACGAAGGCGAGGACTGAACGCGGGCAGCGGGCGCGTCGAATCTGGGAAAAGGGGCCATGCGCCCCTTTTTTTGAACTTGCAGCAAGGAGCAGCAGGCAATGAGCGAAATTAGCGCGAGCTTGGTGAAGGAACTGCGCGAGATGACCGGGCTCGGAATGATGGAGTGCAAGAAAGCTCTTGCGGAGGCGGGCGGCGATCTGCGCAAGGCAGAGGAGCTGCTGCGCGTCAAGAGCGGGGCGAAGGCGAGCAAGGCCGCGGGACGCGTCGCCGCAGAAGGCGTGGTGGGCGCCTACCTGTCCCCGGATGCGAAGCTCGGTGCGCTGGTCGAGATCAATTGCGAAACCGATTTCGTCGCCAAGAACGACGATTTCCTGGCGTTCGCGGGCGCGCTCGCGCAGCTTGTGGCGACGTCGTCGCCGAAGGATGTGGCGGATCTTTCGCGTCTTGCCTTCCAGGGGAGCACGGTGGAAGACCGGCGCCAGAAGCTGGTGCAGAAGATCGGCGAGAACATCGCGATCCGTCGCTTCGAGCGCGTCACGACGGCTGTGCACCTGGCCCTCTACCTGCACGGCGCGAAGATCGGCGTGCTGGTCGAATACGATGGGCCGCAGGAGGTTGGCAAGGACCTGGCTATGCATATCGCCTTCGCCAAGCCGCAGTACATGTCCAAGGCCGATGTGCCGGCCGACGTGGCGGCGCGCGAGCGCGATATCCTGACCGCACGGGCAAAGGATTCCGGAAAACCGGCGGAGATCGTCGCCAAGATGGTGGAAGGCGGCGTGAACAAGTTTTTGGGCGAAATATCGCTGCTCGGTCAGCCGTTCGTGAAGGACGACAAGCAGACGATCGAGAAGATGCTCGCGAGCAGGAAGGGGAAGGTCCTCGGCTACCGCTACCTCGTGGTCGGGGAGGGAATCGAGCGCAAGTCGAGCGATTTCGCCGCGGAGGTCATGGCCCAGGCCGGCCTCTCACGCTGAGCGAAACCCGAGCCACCGGAGACCGCCTTGACGCCCAAGTACAAGCGCATCCTGCTCAAGCTATCGGGCGAGGCGCTGATGGGCGACGACCCTTACGGCATCAACAGGGACACGATCGGTGAGATCGTCGCGGAAATCGCGCAGGTCGGGCGCATGGGCGTCGAGATCGGCGTCGTGATCGGCGGAGGCAACATCTTCCGCGGCGTTGCGCCCGGCGCGAGCGGCATGGATCGTGCGACCGCCGACTACATGGGAATGCTGGCGACGGTAATGAACGCCCTCGCGCTGCAGGACGCAATGCGTCACGCGGGAGTGACGAGCAGGGTTCAATCGGCGCTCAACATCGAGCAGATCGTCGAGCCCTACATTCGCGGCAAGGCGATTCGCTACCTCGAGGAAGGCAAGATCGTGATCTTCGCGGCAGGCACCGGTAACCCGTTCTTCACCACCGACACCGCGGCCGCGTTGCGCGGCAGCGAGGTGGGCGCGGAGATCGTGCTGAAGGCGACCAAGGTGGACGGGGTGTACACCGCGGATCCGCTGACCGACCGCACCGCCAAGCGCTACGGGCGCATCAGCTTCGACGAGGCCATCAACCGCAACCTCAAGGTCATGGACGCCACCGCCCTGACGCTTTGTCGGGACCAGAAGCTGCCCATCAATGTGTTCAGTATCTTCAAGAAGGACGCCCTGCGACGGGTCGTCGTCGGTGAGGACGAGGGCACGCTGGTCCACGTGTGAACGTGCATAGGAGACCGTGATGATCGCGGATTTGAAAAAAGGCACCGAGCAGAAGATGCGCAAGAGCATCGAGTCGTTCAAGGGCGATCTGTCAAAAGTGCGCACGGGACGCGCACATACCGGTCTGCTCGACCACGTCCAAGTCGACTATTACGGTGCGCCGACGCCAATCAATCAGGTCGCCAAAGTGACGCTGCTCGACGCGCGTACGATCGGCGTGTCGCCGTTCGAGAAGAAAATGGTCGCGATGGTGGAAAAGGCCATTCGCGAGTCGGATCTCGGCTTGAATCCCGCGACGATGGGCGAAACGATCCGCGTGCCGATGCCCTCTCTGACCGAGGAACGCCGCAAGGAGCTGATCAAGGTGGTGCGGCACGAGGCGGAGAATGCCCGCGTGGCCGTGCGCAACCTGCGCCGCGACGCGATGCACGCGCTCAAGGAGGCGCTCAAGAAGAAGGAGATCTCCGAGAACGACGAACGGCGTGCCCTGGATGAGGTCCAGAAGCTCACCGACAGGCATGTAACGGAGATCGATGGCCTCCTGCATGCCAAAGAAACCGAACTGATGGCCGTTTAAGGCTCCTGCATGTCCCAGACCAGTTCGACCCTGGAAATCCCGTCGCACGGCGAAGTGCCGCGACACATTGCCATCATCATGGACGGCAACGGGCGCTGGGCCCGGCAACGGCACTTGCCGCGTTTCGCGGGGCACAAGCGCGGTGTCGAGGCGGTCCGCGCGACGGTGAAGAACTGCATGCAGCGGGGCGTGGGCTTCCTCACCCTGTTCGCGTTCAGCTCCGAGAACTGGCGGCGGCCCCCGGAGGAAGTCGCGCTGCTGATGCAGTTGTTCCGCGGCGCATTGACGGAGGAAGTCGAGAAGCTCCATCGCAACCGCGTGCGCCTGAAGGTGATCGGCGACACGCAGCAGTTCGATCCCAAGATCCGCAAGCTGATTGAACGCGGCGAGGAGCTGACCCAGGCCAACACGGGGCTTACGCTCACCGTGGCGGCCAATTACGGCGGCCGATGGGACGTTCTGCAGGCGCTATCGCGGCTCGCGCGCGAGCGTCCGGAGGCAATCGAAGGCGGCGTGCAGGAAGCGGCCCTCATGCCCTATCTCGCGATGAACTACGCGCCCGAGCCGGATCTGTTCATACGCACCGGCGGCGAGCAGCGCATCAGCAATTTTCTCCTGTGGCAGCTCGCCTACACGGAGCTGTACTTCACGGATACGCTCTGGCCCGACTTCGACGCGCGCGCGCTGGACGAAGCCATCGCTTCCTATCGCAGCCGCGAACGTCGCTTCGGCCGCACCAGCGAGCAGGTCAGGGAAGCCGAAGATTCGCAGGGTTCCGGGCGCAAGCCTGCCGCAGGCGCCGTCGCCTGAGCCCCTTGCTGCTCGCCCGAATCGCAACCGCAGCGCTTTTGCTCGCAGGCTTTCTGGCGGCGAACTTCCTGCTCGCGCGGCCGCAGTTTGCGGTGCTCATGTCGCTCGTCGTCGCCGGCGCCGCATACGAGTGGGCCAGGCTGTGCCGTCTAGCTGGCGGAGCGCCGCTTGCCTACGGCGGGCTCGTCGGGGGCTTGCTCGCCGCGCTGACGATTGCGCTCCCGGCCGGAGCGGGGGCCCAAGGCGCAACAAATGGGTTGCTGCTCGCGGCAGGCCTGTTCTGGATCATCGTGGCGCCGATCTGGCTTTGGCGCGGCGTCGCAGCGCAACCGCGCCTCTTGCTCGCCGCCGCGGGCTTGATGGTGCTCGTGCCCGCGGGACTCGCGGCGGTCGCGCTGTCGCCGGCAGACCTGCTGGTCCTGCTTGGGCTGGTATGGCTGGCAGACAGTGCGGCCTACTTCACCGGTCGCGCGTTCGGGCGGCGCAAGCTCGCCCCCACGATCAGCCCGGGCAAGACCTGGGCAGGCGTATGGGGCGCCGTTCTCGCCACGTCGGCCTACGCTATCATCTGCGCTGTGTCGATTCCGACGCTCGCCTCACGCATCGATGGTCTTGCGTGGGTACCGTACGTCGCAGGGGCGGTGCTGCTCTGCTTCGTCAGCGTCGTCGGAGATTTGTTCGAATCCGCGCTCAAGCGCCAGGCGGGCGTCAAGGACAGCGGTACGCTGCTGCCGGGACACGGCGGCATTCTGGATCGGATCGACAGCGCGACAGCGACTTTGCCGGTGGGTGCACTATTGCTTCATTGGATACTCGTATGAGCGGTGTCGGCGCCGCGATCGAAGGCGACGGGCGCAGGCTCGGCCTGACCGTGCTGGGGTCGACCGGCTCGGTCGGAAAGAGCACGCTCGACGTCGCGCGCCGTCATCCGCAGCGCTATGCGCTGTTCGCGCTCACCGCGCATCGCTCGACCGAGGCCTTGCTCGAGCAGTGCCGAATGCACCGGCCGCGCTACGCAGTGCTCTCAGGCATCGACGAGCAAGCGCAGTTGCGCGAGCAATTCCGCTCAGCAGGTTGCGAACTGCTGTTCGGTGCGCGCGCCCTGCAGTCGGTCGCCACCGATCCGGAATGCGACGTGGTGATGGCCTCGATCGTCGGCGCGACGGGTCTCGATCCGACGCTGGCGGCTGCGTCCGCCGGCAAACGCGTGCTGCTTGCCAACAAGGAAGCGCTGGTGATGGCGGGGCGGCTGTTCATGCGCGCGGTGCGCAGCGCCGGCGCGACGCTATTGCCGATCGACAGCGAGCACAACGCCGTTTTCCAGTGCCTGCCGCAGGGGCCGGGCGGCCGACCGGCGCTCGGCGCGGTGCGCCGTATCCTGCTCACCGCCTCGGGCGGCCCGTTCCGCAGCGTCGCGCCCGAGCGCCTGGCGACGGTAACGCCCGACGAGGCCTGTGCGCATCCCAACTGGGTGATGGGGCGCAAGATCTCGGTGGATTCCGCGACCATGATGAACAAGGGCCTGGAGGTCATCGAAGCGCACTGGCTGTTCGAGCTGCCGGCGGAGCGAATCGAGGTCCTCGTGCATCCGCAGAGCATCGTACACTCGCTCGTCGAATACATTGACGGCTCGATGATCGCGCAGCTCTCCAATCCCGACATGCGCATCCCGATCGCGCACGCGCTCGGCTTTCCGGAGCGCATCGACTCCGGCGCGCGTTCGCTCGATCTCGGGGAAATCGGCCAGCTCTCGTTCGAGCGTCCAGATCACCGGCGCTTCCCCTGCCTGGAGCTCGCGTACCGCGCGCTGCGGACCGGCGGCAGCGCCCCGGCGGTGCTGAATGCGGCGAACGAGGTCGCGGTCGAGGCGTTTCTGTCGCGTCGCCTGCGCTTTACCGAGATCCCGGGAGTCATCTCGCGTACTTTGGATTCTTGCCCCACCACGCCCGCGGACGATCTCGACGGCGTGTTGGCCGCAGATGCCGGCGCGCGCAGGACAGCTGCCCAGCTGGTCGAGCGGGCCATGGGGCGCGCAGCATGAGCTTCGTGCATACCGCCGTTGCGTTCATCGTCGCGCTCGGTATCCTGATCGTGGTGCACGAATACGGGCACTACCTGGTGGCACGCTTGTGCGACATCAAGGTGCTCAGATTCTCGGTGGGCTTCGGTCGCCCGCTCTTTCGCTGGCAGAAAGGCCGCGATGCCACCGAGTGGGTAGTCGCAGCGGTGCCTTTCGGCGGGTACGTCAAGATGCTCGACGAGCGCGAAGGTCCGGTCGAGCCGCACGAACTGGCGCGCGCGTTCAACCGCAAGAGCGTGTGGAAGCGCTTCCTGGTCGTGGCGGCAGGACCTGTATTCAATTTCCTGTTCGCGATCGCCGTCTACTCGGCTCTGTATATGCATGGACTGCCGGAGGCACGCCCCATTACCGGTGCGCCGGCGAGCGGAACGCCCGCGGCGCTAGCCGGCGTGCGCGCGGGCGACACGATCAAGACGATCGACGGCGAGCCCGTGCGCACCTGGCAGGAGGTGCGCTGGCGCGTCGTCCAGGCGGCCCTGCAGCATGCGTCGCTGCGCGTCGAAGTTGCGGGCCGCGACGACAAGCTTGCGGTGCTCGATCTCGACCTGCGCGGCATACCGGACGCCGACATGGAAGGCGACGTGCTGGCTCGCGCCGGGCTCGTGCTCTACCGGCCGACGCTCGAGCCCGTGCTCGGGAAGCTGGTCGTGGGCAGTCCGGCCGAGGCTGCGGGGCTCGCGCCGGGAGACCGGATCGTCGAGGTGGACGGCAAGCGCATCGATTCGTGGGATGCGCTCGTGAACGCGATCAGGGCGAAGCCCGACCAGCGCATAAGCATGACCATCGAGCGCGGCGGAAGGCTGCGTACGGTGGAGGTACGGCCGGAGGCCGTGCAAAACGACGGCGAGCGCATCGGGCGCATCGGCGCCGCGCCGTACGTACCACCTTCGCAGGCCGACGATCTCCTGATCAGGGTTCAGTACGGATTCCTGCAGAGCGTGTCGAAGGCGGCGCAGAAAACGGTCGACATCTCAGTCTTCAGCCTCCGGATCATGGGGAAGATGCTGATCGGCGAGGTGTCCTGGAGACACATTTCGGGGCCGGTGACGATCGCGGACTTCGCGGGGCAGTCCGCACAACTCGGATTGATTTCCTACCTCACATTCCTCGCGCTGATCAGCATCAGTCTCGGTGTGCTCAACCTTCTGCCCATTCCGCTGCTGGACGGTGGACACCTGATGTACTATGTCGTCGAAATAATAAAGGGCAGCCCCGTATCCGACCGCGCCATCGAGCTGGGACAGCGGGTCGGGCTGGCGCTGCTGCTGGTCATGATGGCCTTCGCCTTCTACAACGACTTCAATCGCCTACTGTCGGGCTGATCGATGCGCAATGGCATTGTGGCCCTGTTCGCCTGTGCCCTGCTCGCGCTGGCGAGTGGCGTAGCGGCGCAAACGTTCCGACCCTTCGTGGTCAAGGACATCCGGCTGCAGGGCCTGCAGCGCACCGAGCCGGGTACCCTGTTCAGCTACCTTCCGGTGAAGGTGGGCGATACGATGACCGAGGAGAAGGCGCAGCAGGCCCTGCGCGCCCTGTACGCGACCGGCTTCTTCAAGAACGTGAAGCTGCAGGAGGAGAACGGTGTGCTCATCGTGTCCGTCGAGGAGCGTCCGTCGATCGCGCAGATCGATATTTCCGGGGCCAAGGACATAAGCACGGACGCGCTGAAGAAGGTGCTGCGCGAGCAAGGGCTCGCCGAAGGACGCATATTCGACCGCTCCGTGCTCGAGAACTCGGAACAGGAGCTAAAGCGACAGTATCTAGCCCGCGGACGATACGATGCGCAGGTGCAGACGACGGTCACGCCGCTCGAGCGCAATCGCGTCGCGATAAACATCGCGATCAACGAAGGGGACGTGGCCAAGATCCGCTCCATCAAGATCGTGGGCGCGAAGGCGTTCCCGGAGAAGGATCTGCTGTCGCTGTTCGTGTTGCGCACTCCGGGATGGCTGACCTGGTACACCAAGCACGATCAGTACTCGCGCCAGAAGCTGGCGGCGGACCTGGAGACGCTCAGGTCGTATTACCTGAACCGCGGCTATCTGGATTTCGAGATCGACTCGACACAGGTCGCGATCACCCCTGACAAGCACGACATCTACATCACGGTGAACATCAGCGAGGGCGAGAAATACACCGTGTCGGACATCAAGCTCGCCGGGCAGATGCTGCTGCCGCGTGAGGAGCTCGAAAAGCTCGTCAAGCTCAAGGCCGGGGACGTCTTTTCGCGCGAGAAGCTGACCGAGTCTACGAAGGCGATTGCGGAGCGCCTGGGCAACGAAGGCTATGCGTTCGCGAACGCCAACGCGGTTCCGCAAGTGGACAAGGAAAAGCGCACCGTCGCGTTCACCATACTGATCGATCCCGGGCGCCGCGTGTACGTGCGCCGCATCAACATACACGGCAATTCCAAGACCCGGGACGAAGTCGTCAGGCGGGAACTGCGCCAGCTGGAGGGCGCCTACTACGATGCGTCCAAGATCCAGCTCTCGCGGCGCCGCATCGATCGCACGCAGTACTTCGAGGATGTATCGGTAGACACGCATCCCATAGAGGGCGTGCCGGACCAGGTCGACGTCAATTTCACGGTCAAGGAGAAACCGACAGGTTCGCTGCTGCTCGGCGCGGGCTACTCGACCGTCGACAAGTTCACTGTCCAGGCATCGATCACGCAATCCAACATCTTCGGCAGCGGCAAGTTCCTTTCCGCCCAGGTGAACACGGGCAAGGTCAACACGGTCTATTCCCTGTCGTACCTGAACCCGTACTACACGGTGGACGGCGTCAGCCAGGGGTTCGATATCTACAGGCGCAAGACCGATGCCTCGTCTCTCGCGGTGGGCGCCTACGTCACCGACGCGGTGGGTGGCGGCGTCAAGTTCGGCTATCCGCTATCCGAGACCGATGGCGTGAGCTTCGGCCTGAACGCCGAGAACGTGAAGCTGCAGGTGTTCGACAACAGCCCGTTCTCATACATCGATTTCGCCAACCAGTTCGGTACGGACTATACGTATCTCGCAGGGACGGCGGGCTACGTGCACGACTCGCGCGACAGCCTGATCCTGCCTACCTCCGGGACCGTGTCGCGCACCAGCGCGGAGCTCGCGGGGGGAGACCTCGAGTACTACCGGCTCGGCTACGAGCATCAGTGGCTGACTCCTGTTAGCCGGACGCTCACGCTGTTCCTCACCGGCAAGATCGGCTACGCGGACGGCCTCGGCAATAAGCCGCTGCCGTTCTTCAAGAACTTCTACGCCGGCGGCCCGGGATCGGTGCGCGGCTACGAGGCATACTCGCTCGGCCCGCGCGACCCGCAGGGCAACTCGCTGGGCGGCAATCGCCAGCTCGTAGGCAGCGCCGAGCTGCAGTTCCCCGTCCCCGGCGCCGAGCAGGAGAGGTCGCTTCGTCTGGCGGCATTCGTCGATGCAGGACAGGTCTGGGGGCAATCGCAGAAGGCGGCGTTGGGCGACTTGCGCTATTCGGCCGGCATCGCGCTCGCCTGGAGCTCGCCATTCGGACCGATGCGCATTTCCTTCGGCAACCCGATCAACAAACAGGAAGGCGACCGCGTGCAGAGGTTACAATTCACCTTTGGCACTGGCTTCTGATTCCGGGCGCGATGACCATGCATCTTCGAAACCTCCTCGTCCCCGTCGCGGTACTGCTGGCGGGCGTGCCGCCGCTCGCCGCGGCGCAGACCAAGATCGGCTTCGTCAATACGGAGCGAATCCTGCGCGACTCCGCGCCCGCGACGCGCGCGACCAAGCGGCTGGAAGCCGAATTTGCGAAGAAGCAGCAGGACCTGCGCCAGCTCGCCGACCAGCTCAAGCGCCTCCAGGACGACCTGCAGCGCAATGCGGTGACGATGTCGGACGCGCAGCGCCAGGACAAGGAACGCCAGTTCAACGAGATGAGCCGCGATCTGCAGCGGCGCGACCGGGATTTCCGCGACGAGGTCAATCAACGCCGCAACGAGGAGATGGCGCAGCTGCTCGATCAGGCCAACCGCGTCATACGCCAGATCGCCGAGAGCGAGAATTTCGACGCCATCCTGCAGGACGGCGTCTACGTGAATCCCCGCGTCGACATCACGGACAAGGTGATCAAGGCGCTGGACAGCATGAAGCCCTCCGATAGCAAGCCAGCCACGCGATGACATGCGCGGCCCCCTCACGCTCGCGGAGATCGTAGCGCACCTGGGTGGCCGTCTTGTCGGCAATCCGTCGACGCAGATCCACCAGGTCGGCTCGCTGCAGCATGCGACGGCCGAACAGATCACGTTCCTCGCGAGCCATCGGCACCGCTCGGCGCTGCGCGCAACGCGGGCCGGGGCGATCGTAATAGCGCCGCAGGCGCAGGAGCTGACCGGGATCCCGCGCATCGTCAGCGACAATCCGTACCTGTACTTTGCGCGCGTCGCGCAGCTGCTAAATCCCGCTGCGCCTCCCGAGGCCGGGATCGACCCTTCCGCGCGCGCCGCGGCGAGCGCCCAGGTCGCATCGGACGCTCGCATCGAAGCCGGCGCCGTGATCGGTGACGGCGCGTCGATCGGCGCGCGCGCCTGGATCGGCGCCGGCTGCTACGTCGGAGCGGATTCGGTAGTCGGCCAGGACAGCCGCCTGCACCCCTCGGTCGTGATCTATCACGGCTGCCGCATCGGGGCGCGCTCGATCATTCATTCCGGCGCGGTGATCGGCGCCGACGGCTTCGGCTTGGCGAACGATGCAGGCCGCTGGGTGAAGATTCCCCAGATCGGGGGCGTGCTGATCGGCGACGACGTGGAGATCGGAGCGAACACGACCGTGGACAGGGGTACCGTCGACGACACCGTAATCGAGGATGGGGTCAAGCTCGACAATCAGATCCAGATCGGACACAACGTGCGCGTCGGCGCGCATACTGCGATCGCCGGCTGCGTCGGCATCGCGGGCAGCGCGAGCATCGGCCGTCATTGCATGATCGGCGGAGCCGCGATGATCGCAGGGCACCTGCGAATCGTCGATCACGTCACCATTTCGGGAGGCACGCTCGTGTCGCGCTCGATTCTCAAGCCGGGCACCTACACCGGCGTCTTCCCGTTCGACGACAACGCGACCTGGCTGCAGAATGCCGCGCACGTGAGGCAGCTCGCCAAGCTGGCCGAGCGCATCCGCGCGCTGGAGAAGCGACTCGAGGGAAAGGAACAAGAATGACCGATATGGACATCACGGCGGTGCTCGCGCACCTGCCGCAGCGCTTCCCGTTCCTGATGATCGATCGCATCAAGGAATTCGAGGCCGGCAAGCGCATCGTCGCGCTGAAGAACGTGACTATCAACGAGCCGTATTTTCCCGGGCATTTTCCCTACCGGCCGATCATGCCCGGGGTGCTGATTCTCGAAGCCATGGCCCAGGCAGCAGGCGTGCTCGCCTTTCGCACCGAGGGCGCGTTGCCCACGGAAAACTCGCTCTACTACTACGCGGGCATCGATAACGCGCGCTTCAAGAAGCCGGTGGTCCCTGGCGACCAGCTCGAGATCGAGGTGGTCGTTCAAGCAATCAAGCGCAATATCTGGAAGTTCGCCTGCGTGGCGAAGGTCGAAGGCGGCATGGTCGCGCAAGCCGATATCCTTTGCACGCTGCGCGCCACGCCGCTAGAGAAGCGATGATCCACCCGAAAGCGATCGTCGAGCCGGGGGCCCGGCTCGCCGCGGACGTGACCGTCGGACCGTACGCGATCATCGGAGCGCAGGTCGAGATCGGCGCCGGCAGCTCGATAGGCGCGCACGCCGTGATCGAGGGGCGCACGCGCATCGGACGCAATAACCGCATCCATTCCTTTGCGGCCGTCGGCGGTGCGCCCCAGGACAAGAAATACGCCGGCGAGGACACGGGCCTCGAGATCGGCGACGGCAACACGATCCGCGAGTACGTGACGATCAACCGCGGCACCGTCCAGGATGCGGGCGTCACGCGCATCGGAGACGACAACTGGATCATGGCCTACGTACACATCGCGCACGACTGCCAGGTCGGAAGCCATACGATCTTCGCCAATGCGACGCAGCTCGCCGGGCATGTGCATATCGGCGACTGGGCGATTCTGGGCGGCGTGACACTGGTGCACCAGTACGTGCATATCGGCGCGCACAGCTTCAGCGCAGTGGGCACGATACTGGTGCAGGACGTCCCGCCGTACGTCATGGTCGCCGGCCACGATTCGAAGCCGTACGGCATCAACAGCGAGGGCTTGCGCAGGCGCGGATTCTCCGCCGAGAGCATCGGCGCGCTGAAGCGCGCGTACCGGACCCTGTACCGCTCCGGCCTCGGTATGGAGGAGGCAAGCGCAGCGCTGCAGACGCTCGCCCAGGAACATGCCGAAGTACGCCCGATCGTGGATTTTCTGGCGCGCTCCTCGCGCGGCATCGTGCGCTAGACCGTGGCCGGACAAGCGGCACGCATCGCCATGGTGGCCGGTGAGGCTTCCGGCGACCTTCTCGCCGCACCCTTGATCGCGGAGCTGGAGGCACGCAGGCCGGAATTGAGCTTCTACGGCATCGGCGGGCCGAAGATGCAGGCTCTCGGCTTCGTGGCGGACTATCCGATGGACAAGCTCGCGGTGCGTGGCTACGTCGAGGCATTGCGCCACGTGCGCGAGATCTCGGCGATACGCAAGCGCCTCGCCGCGCGCCTGCTGGCCGACCCGCCGGCCGCTTTCATCGGCGTCGACGCGCCGGACTTCAACCTGGGCCTGGAGCAGCGCCTCAAACGCGCTGGCATTCCGACGGTGCACTACGTGAGTCCGTCGATCTGGGCATGGCGGGCATGGCGCATCGGCAAGATCGCGCGCTCGGTGACGCACATGCTGGCCCTGTTTCCCTTCGAGCCGGCGCTCTACGAGCGCGCCGGTGTGCCGGTGACATACGTGGGTCACCCGCTCGCCGACATCATTCCGCTGGAGGTAAACAAGGAGGATGCGCGGGCGCAGCTGCGCCTGCCGCGCGCGAAGCGGGTGGTCGCGCTGCTTCCGGGCAGCCGCCTCTCCGAGCTGCAGTACATGGCGGAGCCATTCGTTAAGACGGCGCGCCGTCTGCAGGAGGAAGTGGAGGACATTCATTTCGTGTGCCCCATGGCAACTCGCGAGACGCGCGAGCTGTTCGAGACCGCGCTGCGGCATCACGCGGCAAGCGAGCTGTCTCTCACGCTGCTGTTCGGCCACTCGCACGACGCGCTCGCCGCTGCGGATCTGGCCCTGGTGGCGAGCGGCACGGCGACGCTCGAGGCGGCGCTTTTCAAGACGCCGATGGTCATCACCTATCGCATGTCGCCGCTGACCGCCGCGCTCATGCGGCGCATGCGCCGTCTTCCGTACGTCGGGCTGCCCAACATCCTGGCGGGCGAATTTCTGGTGCCCGAACTGCTGCAGGAAAAGGCCACGCCGGCGGCGCTCAGTGCGGCGCTCATCGCGTTGATGCGGGACGGGGACGCGCAACGACGCCAACGCGAGAGATTCCACGACATCCATTTGACGCTGCGCCAGGGTGCCGCGCAGAAGGCCGCCGACGCCGTGCTCGCCGTGCTCGATCGTGCGCGCGGCTAGGCGCGCGGAGTTCCGCCCGTGAAGCTGCTGCGTTCACGCGACAATCCGCAGGTGCGACGCTGGAGGCGCTTGATGCGCGACCGCCGCCTGCGGCGCCGCGAGGCGCGCGCGCTGATCGAAGGGCTGCATCTGGTCGAGGCATTCCTCGAGCGCGGCGGCGCGCCGGTCGCGCTGCTCGCAAGCGAGCGTGCGCTGGAGCGCGCGGACGTGGCGCATCTTGTCGCGCGCTCCGGCCTGAGCCCTGTCGTGATGTCGGACGCGGTCTTCGAGGCGATCGCAGACGCCGAAGCGCCGGTGGGCATTGCGGCCGAGATCCCGCTCCCCGCGGAGCAGCCCTCTCTCGCGGCAGCGCAGGCATGCGTGTTCCTCGAAGGCATTCAGGACATGGGCAATCTGGGCGCGATCCTGCGCGTCGCCGCGGGGTTCGACGTTCACGACGTGGTGCTGGCGCGCGGCTGCGCGGACGCGTGGGCACCCAAGACGCTGCGCGCGGGCATGGGCGCGCACTTCGCGCTGCGCATCTTGCAAGTGGACGATCTGGCTGCCGCGATGGACGAGTTCGCCGGCAGGATCGTCTGCGCCGTGGCGCACGGCGGCCGGCCCCTCGCGCAAATCGACCTAACGGGGCGCGCCGGTCTGGTCTTCGGCGCCGAAGGGCAGGGAGTGAGCGCCGCAACCGCGGCGCGGGCCGCGGAGCGCGCGACGATTCCGCTCGCCACGGGGATCGAGTCCCTGAACGTCGCCGCCGCAGCGGCGATCTGCCTCTACGAAAGAGTGCGCCAGCTCAGAACAGGTGCTTCTCAATCCTGAGCTCGCGCATGATGGTCGTGGAAATCTCTTCGATCGATTTCGCCGTGGTGTCCAGCCAGCGTATGCCCTCGCGCCGCATCAGATCCTGCGCCTGGTCGACCTCGTAGCGGCAGTTGGCCGGGTCGGCATAGCGGCTGTGCGGACGCCGCGACTGGCGGATTTCCGCAAGCCGTTCCGGTGCGATGCTCAGGCCATAGAGCTTGGATTTCCGCGCGCGCAGCGCGCGGGGCAGTTGCCTGGCCTCCAGGTCCTCGGGAACGAGAGGGTAGTTAGCGGCCCTGACGCCGAACTGCAGCGCGAGATAGAGGCAAGTCGGCGTCTTGCCGCTGCGCGACACGCCCACTAGGATCACGTCCGCCGCGTCCAGGTCGACGTCGCTAGCACCGTCATCGTGCGACATGGCGAAATTGATCGCCTCGATGCGGTTGTGGTACTCCTTCTTGTCCATCGCGCTGTGCGAGCGGCCGATCGTGTGCGTCGAGGGGATGCCTAGCCCGGCCTCGAGCGGTCCGATGAATGTCTCGAAGAAGTCCAGAAACAGCGCGCTCGTCTTGCGGATGACCGCGCGCACGTCGCCGTTCACCAGCGTGGAAAAGACGATCGGATGGCCATTGCCGCGGGCCATTTCCTGGTCTATGCGAGCGCGGCACTCCTCGGCCTTCTGCACGCTATCGATGAACGACAGCGTGACCTGATTGAAGTCGACCCCCTCGAACTGGGTCAGCAGGCTGTGCCCGAGCATCTGTGAGGTAATGCCGGTGCCGTCGGAAACGAAGAAGACTGTGCGGCGCATGGATGCCGGTAAAATAGAATTTTTTGCCCGGTTTGGGCAATAGCACGGGAGCAGCGGCGATGTTGGTGTCCTGGCTGAAGGATCTGCGCATGGCCGACCTGGACCAGGTCGGAGGCAAGAACGCTTCGCTGGGAGAGATGATGGGCCACCTGGCGCAAGCCGGCATTCGCGTGCCCGGCGGCTTCGCCACCACCGCCGAGGCCTACCGTCTGTTTCTGTCGCACAGCGGGCTGGAGCGGCGCATCGACGAGCGTCTCGCGCGGCTCGACCCGACGGACGTCAGCGCGCTCGCAGCCTGCGGCAAGGAGATTCGCTCGTGGATCGATGCAGCCCCGTTTCCGAAAGAAATTGAACAAGAGATACGAAAGTATTATCAAGAAGTTACGAAAAGTCCCTCGAGTCAACTCTCGTTCGCCGTGCGGTCTTCGGCGACGGCCGAAGACCTGCCCGACGCGTCGTTCGCCGGCCAGCAGGAGACCTTCCTGAATATTCACGGCGTGGAGAACGTGCTGGAGGCGATCCGTCACGTCTATGCCTCCCTATACAACGACCGGGCGATCTCCTACCGGGTGCACCACGGCTTCGATCACAGGGGCGTGGGCCTGTCGGCCGCCGTGCAGCAGATGGTGCGCAGCGACCTCGGTTCGAGCGGGGTGATGTTCACGCTCGACACTGAATCCGGCTTCCGCGACGTCGTCTTCATCACGGCTTCCTGGGGCCTGGGGGAAATGGTGGTGCAGGGCGCCGTCAATCCGGACGAGTTCTACGTGCACAAGCCCATGCTCGCGCGGGGGCGGCCCGCCGTCATCCGCCGCGCCCTGGGCTCGAAGCTGAGCAAGATGGTGTTTGCGGATGCGCAAGCCGCGGGGCGCTCAACGCGCACGGTCGACGTGGCCGATGACGAGCGCAACCGCTTTTCCCTGTCGGATGCCGAGGTCATCGAGCTGGCGCGCTACGCGGTCGAAATCGAGAAGCACTACGGCCGCCCGATGGACATCGAATGGGCCAAGGACGGCCTCGACGGCAGGCTTTACGTCCTGCAGGCGCGGCCCGAGACGGTGCGCTCGCGCAAGCAGGGTGCAGGCGAGCGCTATACCCTCAAGGGAAGCTCCAAGGTCCTGGTCGCCGGACGCGCCATCGGCCACAAGATCGGCAGCGGGACGGTCCGGTTGGTGAGAGATGCCTCGCAAATGTCGCTAGTGCGCAAGGGCGACGTGCTGGTGACCGACATGACCGATCCGAACTGGGAGCCGGTGATGAAGCTTGCCTCCGCGATCGTCACCAACCGGGGAGGACGCACCTGCCACGCGGCGATCATCGCGCGCGAGCTCGGCATTCCCGCGGTGGTGGGCTGCGGCAATGCGACCGAGCGCCTGGCTACCGACAGGGCGGTGACGGTATCGTGCGCGGAAGGCGATACGGGCAACGTCTACGACGGCATCCTGCCGTTCGACGTGGTCACTAGCGAGCTCGGCGAGATGCCGAAGATTCCCGTCAAGATCGCGATGAACGTCGGCAATCCGCAGCTAGCCTTCGATTTCGCGCAGCTGCCGAGCGCGGGGGTCGGGCTCGCGCGCCTGGAATTCATCATCAACAACGAGATCGGCGTGCATCCGCGCGCCTGCCTGGAATACCCGAAGCTCCCGGCGGAACTGAAGGCGAAGGTGGAAAAGGCCGCGCGCGGCTATCCCGACCCGCGGACCTTCTTCGGTGAGAAGCTGGTCGAAGGCGTGGCGACCATCGCCGCGGCGTTCTGGCCGCGACCGGTGATCGTGCGGCTGTCGGACTTCAAGTCGAACGAATATCGCAAGCTGCTGGGCGGCGAGCGCTACGAGCCGGAGGAGGAAAACCCGATGCTCGGCTTTCGCGGCGCCTCGCGCTACATCGCGCAGAGCTTCAGGGACTGCTTCGAGCTCGAGTGCGCCGCCATGAAGAAGGTGCGCGACGAACTGGGACTGACGAACGTCGAGCTGATGGTGCCGTTCGTGCGCACCGTGAGCGAAGCGCGCGAGGTGGTGCGCCTGCTGGAGCAGAAGGGTCTCAAGCGCGGTGCCAACGGCCTGCGACTGGTGATGATGTGCGAGCTGCCCTCGAACGCGGTGCTGGCGGAGGAATTCCTCGAACACTTCGACGGTTTCTCGATCGGTTCGAACGACATGACGCAGCTGACGCTCGGGCTGGACAGGGATTCCGGGCTCGTCGCCGAGGTGTTCGACGAACGCGATCCGGCGGTGAAGGCCATGCTCTCGATGGCGATCGGAGCCTGTCGCAAGCAGGGCAAGTACGTCGGCATCTGCGGCCAGGGGCCGTCGGACCATCCGGACCTCGCGCGCTGGCTCATGGAGCAGGGTATCGAGAGCCTGTCGCTCAATCCCGATACCGTAGTGTCGACCTGGCTCTCGCTCGCCGGCAAGTCGCCCTCAGGCGATGCGAAGAAGGCGGCATCCCCGGTCGCCTGAGGCGCTTGGATTCAGCCGCGGCCGCGCAGCAGGCGCTGCTTGTCGCGCTGCCACTCGCGTTCGCGCTCGGAGGCGCGCTTGTCGTGCTTGAGCTTGCCGCGTGCGAGCGCGATCTCGAGCTTGATGCGCCCTTTGCGGTAGTGCATGTCCAGGGGGATCAGCGTATAGCCTCGCTGCTCGACCTTGCCGATCAGCCTCCCGATCTCCTCGGCATGCATCAACAGCTTGCGGGTGCGCGTGGGGTCGGGCGTGAAGTGGGTCGACACGGTAGGCAGCGGACTGACGTGCGCGCCGAGCAGCCACAGCGCGGCGTTACGCACCACGACGTAGGCGTCGGCGATCTGCACTCGGCCGGCGCGAATCGCCTTGACCTCCCAGCCTTCGAGCGCCAGACCCGCCTCATAGCGCTCCTCGATGAAATAATCGTGAGAAGCCTTGCGATTCTGGACGATGGACATGAGCGCGGGCCGGAAAGGGGGCGGATTGTAGCAGCGCAGTGGGAGAGCCCGTGAAGCGCATCGTGCGCTCCGCCATCGTAGAACATTCCGCCGACGCGCTGTTTGCCCTTGTGGACGATGTCGAGGCCTATCCTGATTTCCTTCCATGGTGCCTCGCGAGCAAGGTGCTAGCGCGTGAACCCGGCCGTACCCTCGCCACGATCACGGTCGGAATCAAGGGCATCCGGCAAAGCTTCACGACCGACAACTCCAACCGCCCCGGCGAGAGCATAGATATGCGGCTCGTCGAGGGTCCATTCAGACACTTCGCCGCGAGCTGGCGCTTCTATCCGCTCGGCGAACACGCGGCACGCATCGAATTTCGGCTGGAGTACCAGTTCTCAAGCCGATTGCTGGCCAAGGCGCTGGATCCGCTCTTCAGCCATATCGCGGACACCATGGTCGGCAACTTCAGCCGCCGTGCCGAGGCCTTGTATGGCCAAGCGCCTGCAAATTGAAATCGTGTACGCGCGGCGGGGACAGCTCGATGCAGTGCGCCTGCGCCTCGCCGAGGGCTGCACCGCGGGCCAGGCGCTCGAAGCCTCGGGTCTGCTCGAGCGCCACCCGGAGCTGGACCTCCGCAAAGAGCAGCTCGGCATACACGGACGGCGGGTGCCGATGGCCCATGCGCTCGCCGACGGCGACCGGGTGGAGGTATATCGCCCGCTGGAGATAGACCCGAAGGAGGCGCGGCGGGCGCGCGCCAAGCGGCGCCAGCGGCAGCGCTAGTTGCAGTAGTCGCTCACCCCCCTGCGCGCGCGGGCTTCGTCCGCCGCCCGCTGCTCGTCGCTGACGTAGTAGCGCTCGCCGTTCTCGTCCGTGCGCATGATGCGCTGGCCGCTCTCGAGCGTGCGCAGCGCCTCTTGGGCGTTGGCGCAGTTCTGTTTCTTGTCTTCCGCCGCCTGGTGTTCCTTGTCCGCCTTGGCAGCGGCCTCTTGGGCTTCCTTGATGCGGCGGCGGAATTCGAGCTCCTGCTGAGCCGGCGTCAGCGGCCCCGTGCTGGCTCCCGCGGCTCCGCCGTTACCGGCGGAGCCCGAAGGCGAAGTCGCGCTAATGGGCGGCGGCGGAGGCGGGCCGAGAGGCGTGGCCTTCACGCCGGGCGGAGGCGTGTCTCCGTATTTCACGTGGCCATCCGAGTCGATCCACTTGTAGCCCTGCGCATGGGCCGCGGCCACCGCCAGGCCGCTAAGCATCAGCGTGAACCACTGCGACAGTCTCATGCTCCCTCCCAGCGCTCGGTCTCCAGATTCACATGCGGCGTGCGCCGCCCTCGAGGACACGACGACGGTATCGGCTTTCCCTGAAACCGTCAAACGAGTACTTCTCACGCTCGCGTATAATGCCGCTTTGCGAGAAAGGTATCCTCAATGCGCGTCATCCAGAAGGCGCTGACCTTCGACGACGTTCTCCTCCTTCCCGCCCACTCGCGCGTCCTGCCGCGCGAGGTCTCTCTGAAAACCCGCCTGACCCGTACGCTCGAGCTGAATGTGCCGCTCGTGTCCGCGGCGATGGACACGGTCACCGAGGCGCGCCTGGCGATCGCCATCGCGCAGGAAGGCGGCATCGGCATCGTGCACAAGAACCTGACTCCGCAGGCGCAGGCTGCGGAGGTCGCCAAGGTCAAGCGCTTCGAATCCGGCGTGTTGCGCGACCCCATGACGGTGACGCCCGAGATGACGGTGCGCGAGGTGATCGCCTTGCAGCACCAATACAAGATCTCCGGCTTTCCGGTCGTAAAGGGGGGCAAGGTGGTGGGGATCGTCACGAACCGGGACCTGCGCTTCGAGACCAATCTCGACCAGCCGGTGAAGGCGATGATGACGCCGCAGCGCAAGCTCGTGACGGTGCGCGAAGGCGCATCGCGCGAAGAGGCGATGCAGCTCATGCACAAGCACCGCCTGGAGAGAGTGCTCGTCGTGGACGACGAGTTCAGCCTCAAGGGGCTGGTCACGGTCAAGGACATTCTCAAGGAAAGCGCGCATCCGAACGCCTGCAAGGATCCGCAGGGCAAGCTGCGCGTAGGCGCGGCCGTAGGCGTCGGGGAGGGTACCGAGGAGCGCGTGGCCATGCTGGTCGAGTCGGGCGCGGACGTGCTGGTGGTCGATACGGCGCACGGGCACGCCCAGGGCGTGCTCGATCGCGTACAGTGGATCAAGAGGAACCACCCGAAGGTGCAGGTGATCGGCGGCAACGTCGGGACCGGGGACGGCGCGCGCGCGCTCGTCGACCACGGGGCCGACGGCGTCAAGGTTGGCATCGGGCCAGGATCGATCTGCACCACGCGCATCGTCGCGGGGGTCGGCGTACCGCAGATCACGGCGATCGAGAACGTTGCCGAAGCGCTCGCCAAAATCGACGTACCGCTGATCGCGGACGGCGGCATCCGCTATTCGGGCGACATCTCCAAGGCGCTCGCCGCCGGGGCGCATGCCGTGATGCTCGGCTCCCTGTTCGCCGGAACGGACGAGGCGCCCGGAGACATCGAGCTGTATCAGGGACGCTCCTACAAGTCCTACCGCGGCATGGGTTCGCTCGGGGCGATGCAGAAGGGCGCGGCGGACCGCTACTTCCAGGACTCGGAGATGAACGTCGACAAGCTCGTTCCGGAAGGAGTCGAGGGGCGCGTGCCGTACAAGGGACCGGTGCTGGCGGTGATCCAGCAGCTGCTCGGAGGGGTGCGCGCGAGCATGGGCTACACCGGCTGCGGGACGGTGGACCAGCTGCGCAGCAAGTCCCGCTTCGTCGAGATCACCACCGCAGGCGTGCGCGAATCGCACGTGCACGACGTCCAGATCGTCAAGGAAGCGCCGAACTACCGCGTCGAATGAGATCGGGATGCACGACAAGATCCTGATTCTCGATTTCGGTGCGCAGTACACGCAGCTCATCGCGCGCCGCGTGCGCGAAGCCAGGGTCTACTGCGAGATCCATCCCTGCGACGTATCGGACGCGTTCGTGCGCGCGTTCGGCGCCAAAGGCGTCATCCTCTCGGGCAGCTACATGTCCGCGTACGAGGAATCGCACGACCACGCGGCGATGGCGGTGTTCGATCTCGGCGTGCCTGTGCTGGGCATCTGCTACGGCATGCAGACCATGGCGCAGCAGCTCGGCGGCAGGGTGGAGGCGGGCAAGGTGCGCGAGTTCGGCTATGCCGAAGTGCGCGCGCGCGGCCATACGAAGCTGCTCGACGGCGTCGAGGACTACCGCAGCGCGGAAGGCCACGGCATGCTCAAGGTGTGGATGAGCCACGGCGACAAGGTCGTCGCCATGCCGCCCGGCTTCAGGCTGATGGCTTCGACCGATGCCTGCCCCATCGCCGGCATGGCCGACGAAGCGCGTCGCTTCTACGGCGTGCAGTTCCACCCCGAGGTGACGCACACGCGTCAGGGAAAGCGCATGCTGGAGCGCTTCGTGCGCGACATCTGCGGCTGCGCCGGCGACTGGAACATGCCGGATTACGTGAGCGAGGCGGTGGCGCGCATCCGGGAGCAGGTCGGCCGCGAGGAGGTGATCCTCGGCCTGTCGGGCGGGGTCGACTCGTCGGTGGCCGCGGCGCTCATCCACCGGGCGATCGGCGCGCAGCTCACCTGCGTG
>Ga0187774_10000088_pt1 | contig 29270 bp, 26 predicted proteins | sample 0216_BV02_MP05_2_FD_133152 | JGI IMG/M metagenome (GOLD analysis project Ga0187774, IMG submission 133152) | Tropical peat soil microbial communities from peatlands in Department of Meta, Colombia - 0216_BV02_MP05_20_MG | ecosystem: Environmental > Terrestrial > Soil > Wetlands > Peat | place... | reverse complement strand
CTTGGCGCGCTGCGCGAGTTGCGTCCTGGGAGCGAGCTGCGGCTGCTCACGCGCGAGGATCCGACGCTCTTGCTCGAGAGTCTGAATCTGCAGCTGCGGGACTCCCTGCGCTGGGATCTTGGCGCAGGCAGCGGGCACTGGGAGGCGACCGTCCGCCTGGCAAAGGATGCTGCGCCGCGCGACGTGCTTGATACCCTGCGCCGCGACCACCGCCGTCTGGACGAGCAATTGGCTATAGCGCTGCGCCGCCTCAATGCGGGGGATGTGGCGGGCGCCCGGCCGCTGCTCGAGGCTTTCGCGACCGGCCTGCGGCGCCACGCGCGCGCCGAGAACGAGCTGCTTGCGCCCGCGCTCGGGCCGCGGCCGGCGGTCGAGCCTCTGGAGATCATGCTGCGCGAACACGACGAGTTGCTCGTCCAACTGGACGCGGTCGAAGGATGCTTCAGCGAGGCGCCTGCCGGGCAGGTGCCCGAGGCCTGGGAAATCGAGCCATTCGTCGCGATCTTGTCGGGCACTCTCGCCAAGCATGAGTACCGGGAGGAAAACCAGCTGTTTCCGCTATGGGCGGCGGCGCTGCTTCACCGGCCGCAGGGCGAGGGCGAATCCCTGCACCGGGCGGTACGCGCGCTGCTGGAGGGCTAGCGTCGGGGCCAACCCTGCTCGCTGCAGATTCGCGCGAGCGCCGCGACCCACTCGGGCGACTCATTCAGGCAGGGCACCAGCCGCAGCTCCCGACCCCCGTTCGCCTGGAAGCTGCGCTGCGCCCCGATTCCGATCTCCTCCAGTGTCTCGAGGCAATCGGAGACGAAGCCTGGGCAGGTGACATCGACGCGCCGCACGCCCTCGCGTGCGAGCGCGGCGAGCGTCGGCTCCGTATAGGGCTGCAGCCACTCGGCACGCCCGAAACGGGACTGAAACGTCACGATGTACTGAGTTTCGTCCAGGCCGAGCGCTTCGCCGAGCAGGCGTGCGGTGGCGCGGCACTGGCGCTCGTACGGATCGCCGCGCATGACGGCGCGCCGCGGCAACCCATGGAAGCTCACTACCAGCCGCTCCCCCCGCCCGTGCCGTTCCCAGTGTCTGCCTATGCCGGCCGACAGCGCAGCCACGTATGCCGGATGGTCGTAGAAATGCTTCACAAAGCGCAGCTCAGGAATGTTGCGCACGCCTGCGAGCCAGGTGCAGACCGCGTCCACGGTGCTCGCCGTGGTACTCGCCGCGTACTGCGGATAGAGCGGCACGACGAGAATGCGCTCGCAGCCGCGGGCGCGCAGCCGGTCGAGGGCGCCCGAGATGCCCGGCGCGCCGTAGCGCATCGCGTGCTCGACGGTCGGCCCGCCGTCCGCAAACGTCCCGGCGAGCAGGGCGGCCTGGCGCGCTGTGTGCACCGCGAGTGGCGAGCCTTCGTCGGTCCACACTTCGGCGTACTTGCGTGCCGAGCTTGCCGGACGCACCAGCAGGACGAGGCCGTAGAGGAGGGGCAGCCACAGCGCGCGCGGAATCTCCACCACGCGCGGGTCGGCGAGGAACTCTGCCAGATAGCGGCGCACCGCGGACGCGGTCGGCGCAGCCGGCGTGCCGAGATTCACGAGCAGCACGCCGTCGCGCGCTGCCGTGTCGCCGGGCGGCGCCGGCTCGGGGCGATACCTATCCGCCACCGCGCCTAGCCCTGGGAGAGCGCGCTGGAAAGCAGCTTCGCGGTGACGTCCACGATCGGCACCACGCGGTCGTAGGCCATGCGCGTCGGGCCGACGACGCCCACGGTGCCGACGACCTCGCCGTCGACCCGGTATGGCGCGGTGACGACGGTCACGTCGTCCGGCGTGGTGACGCCCGACTCCCCGCCGATGAAGATCTGGACGCCCTGGCCGCGCAGCGAGACGTCGAGGATGTGCAGCAGCGAGGTCTTGCGCTCGAACAGCTCGAACAGTTGGCGCAGGCGCTTCATGTCCTGCGACAGCTCGCTCACGTCGAGCAGGTTGCGCTCGCCCGAGATCACGTAGGGCTCGTTCTGCTCGCTTAGCGCCTCGGTGCTTGCCTCGAGCGCGGCGTTCATGAGATGGATCATGTCCTGCCGCAGCTCGCGCAGCTCGTCGCGTAGGCGCTGGCGCACCTCTTCGAAGCTCTGGCCGGCGTAATTCTGCGTGATGTAGTTGCCGGCCTCCGCGAGCTCGGACTGAGAATAGTCGCGCTCGGTGAGCAGAATCCTGTTCTGCACATGACCTTCGGGCGTGACCACGATCAGCAACACGCGCTTCTCCGAAAGCCGAAGGAACTCGATGTGCCGGAACGCAATCGCGCGTCGGCGCGGCGTCATCACCACGCCGGCGAAGTGCGTCAGCTGCGAAAGCAGGTTGGAGGCCGCCTGGATCACGCGCTGGGGGTTGTCCGGGTGGAGCTGGTCTTCGAGCTGGTGGATCTCGACCGTTTGCAACGGCTTGGTCACCAGCAGCGTGTCGACGAAGAAGCGGTATCCGAGAGGGGTGGGGACCCGTCCCGCGGAAGTGTGCGGGCTGGTGATGAGACCCATGTCCTCGAGGTCGGCCATCACGTTGCGGATCGTGGCGGGCGACAGGTCCAGCCCGGAGTACCTGGACAGCGTGCGCGAGCCGACCGGCTGGCCTTCGGTGATGTAGCGCTCGACCAGCGTTTTCAGCAGGACCTGGGCACGTTTGTCGAGCATCGTTCCATTCTACACAAGCCGGGCCCCGCGAACCTTCCTCGGCGCCCGCGTGCTGTGGTTAAATCGCCGCCATGTCCCCTGCATTCCGTCGCGTTGCGCTCGTCGGCAAGCAGCGCAGCCGCGAGATCGCGGCGTCCCTGCTCGAGCTGCGCGCGCTGCTCGCCGCGCGGGGCTGCGAGATCCTCCTGGAGCGGGACACGGCAGAGGCGCTGGGCGGCGCGGGCGGGGCGGATTTCGAGACCTTGGGCCGGGGAGCCGATCTGGCGATCGTGGTCGGCGGCGATGGCACGATGCTGTCCGCAGCGCGCAACCTGGTGCGCCACGGCGTGCCTCTCGCCGGCATCAACCTTGGCCGCGTAGGATTCATGACCGACATTGCGCTAAAGGACATGCGCGAAGCGGTCGGCGCGATCCTTGACGGACGCTATACGCTCGAGGAGCGTACGTTGCTGGATGCCGAGATTCGGCGTGATGGCCGCCAGGTGCTGCGCACCCAGGCGCTCAACGAAGCAGTGGTCGGCAAGGGCTCGCAGGGCAAGCTGATCGAGTTCGAGCTTCATGTCGACGGCGAGTACGTCTACACCCTGCGCGCGGACGGCGTGATCGTCGCCACGGCGACCGGCTCTACCGCCTACGCGCTGTCGGCGCAGGGTCCGATCCTTCACCCCGCGGTGCCTGCGCTCGCGCTGGTGCCGCTCAATCCGCATACGCTTTCGGCGCGGCCGGTAAGCGTGCTCGACCGCAGCGTGATTGAGATCGTGCTGGTGCGCGCGCTCGACGCGCGCGCGCATTTCGACGGCTATGCCCTGGCCGACATGGCGCAGGGCGATCGCCTGCTGCTGCGCCGCTCGGCCGACGCGGTGCGCTTCGTGCATCCGCCGGGCTACAGCTACTTCGTCATGTTGCGCGAGAAGCTGCGCTGGAGCGAGGCGGTCGGCCGGCCGGGCGAGCGCGCCGAGACTGGGGGCGAGTAAACGCGGTCATGCTGCGGGCGCTCAGCGTACGCGACTTCGTGATCGTCGAGCGGGCCGAGCTGGAGCTGGGCGCGGGCTTCTCGGCGCTCACCGGCGAGACCGGGGCGGGCAAGTCGATCCTCGTCGACGCGATCGAGCTGCTGGTCGGAGGGCGCGCCGACTCGGCGATGGTGCGCGCTGGGGCGGAGCGCGCGGAGCTCGCTGCGGAATTCGAGTTCGAGCCGGGTGCTCCGCTCGCCGTTTGGGTCGACGAGCATGAGCTCGCCGGCGATGCAGGCGTGCTTCTGCTGCGACGCACGCTGGACCGCAATGGGCGCTCCCGCTGCTTCATCAACGGACGGGCTGCGACGCTGGCGCAGCTTGCCGAGGCAGGGGCCTGGCTGGTCGACATTCACGGCCAGCACGAACACCAGTCCTTGCTGCGCGTCCCGGCGCAGCGCGATTTGCTGGACGCGCACGCCGGTGCGCAGGACTTGGCGCGGGCGACGCAGGAGGCGTTTCGCGCCTGGAAGCGCCTCGAGACGCTCGCTGCGCAGGCCGAAGAGCAATTCGCGCAGCGCGCTGCCGAACGCAGCACACTGGAGGAACAGGTCGGCGAGCTGAAAAAGCTCGCCCCGCGCGAGGGCGAGTGGGAGGCGCTCGCCGCCGAGCACACGCGGCTGGCGCACGGCTCTAGCCTGCTCGCGGGCGCGCAGTCGGCGCTCGAGGCACTGTCGGAGGCCGAAGGCGCCAGCCTGCCGCAGCTCGCGGCGGTCGCCGCGCGACTGCGGGCATTGTCCGGGCACGATGCGCAGCTCGCGCCGATCGCCGAGCTGCTCGAGGCCGCAGAAGCGCAGGCTGGCGAAGCGGTGCGCGAGCTGCGCCACTACGCCTCGCGCGTCGAGCTCGACCCGGAGGCGCTGCGCGCCGTCGAAGCGCGTGTCGAGACGCTGCACGCGGCGGCGCGCAAATACCGCATGCGCCCGCCGGAGCTGGCGCGCCTGTTCGCAGAGCTGGCGACGCGGCTCACGGAGCTCGAGCTGGCGGTCGACCCGGAGGCGCTGCGGCGCGAAGTCGCGGCGGCCGGCGAGCGTTACGTAGCGGCCGCGCGGAAGCTCTCAGCGCGCCGCAAGGCTGCGGCTCAGGCGCTGTCCGAGGCGGTCACCGAGGGCATGCAGCAGCTCGCAATGGGCGGCGGGCGCTTCGCGGTTCAGCTCAGAGCGCTCGAAGCGCCGTCGGCCGCAGGTGCGGAGGAGGTGAGCTTCGAGGTGGCCTCGCATCCGAGCCTGCCTCTTCGTCCGCTCGCGAAGGTGGCTTCCGGCGGCGAGCTGTCGCGCATCAGCCTGGCCATCCAGCTGGTGGCGAGCAAGGCGTCGCCGGTGGGCACGCTGGTGTTCGACGAAATCGATTCCGGCATAGGGGGCGCGGTGGCGGAGACCGTCGGCCGCTCCCTCAAGCGTCTGGGCCGCAGCCGCCAGGTGCTTTGCGTCACGCACCTGCCTCAGGTTGCGGCGCAAGGCGATGCACAGTGGTCAGTCTCCAAGCAGGGCGCGCGCGGCAAGCTGGCGGTATGCGTCGCGCGCCTCGACCGTGCGGCGCGCATCGAGGAGCTGGCGCGCATGCTCGGCGGGGCACAGATCACTCCGACCACGCGCAAGCACGCGACCGAGCTACTCGGGCGCTAGCTCAGCCGGGCTGCTCGCCCGGCGGACGCTCCATGTCGCGCGCCGCGGCCCGATACTCGCAATTCGGTTTCGTGCAGTCCGCGTACAGCGCCAGCGAATGGCCGCGCAACTGGAAGCCGCGGCGGCGCGTCACCTCGGTCTGGCGCTTCTCGATCTCGGCATCGAAGAACTCCTCGACCCGGCCGCATTGCAGACAGACGAGGTGATCGTGGTGCCCACCCTGGTTCAGCTCGAATACGGCCTTGCCTGTCTCGAAATGCTGGCGCGAAAGCAGGCCTGCCTGCTCGAATTGCGTGAGCACCCGGTACACGGTAGCCAGGCCGACATCGATCCCCTCGGCGATCAGCTTGCGGTAGACGTCCTCCGCCGACAGGTGGCGCACGTCTTTGCTGGTCTCGAACAGTTCGAGGATCTTGCGTCGCGGGAGGGTCGCCTTTAGGCCGATGTCCTTCAGGCTTTGCGCGGTGGTCATGGAACGCACCGGTGATCGGTGATTCGATCGTTTATCATATAGGCTTTCTGTTTCCTTGAGAATCACGTCCTCGTGTCGTTCTCCCCTCGCGCGCTGACTGCCGCTGCGCTGCTCGCGCTTTCGGGCTGCGGCAGCCTGTATCACGCGGTCGGCGCGTATCGCATCGAGATCCAGCAGGGAAATTACGTTCCCCAGGAGAAGGTCACCGACCTCAAGCTTGGGATGAGCAAGGAGCAGGTGCGCTTCGTCCTCGGCACCCCGCTCGTTACCGACATATTCCATACCGACCGCTGGGACTACATCTACTACCTCAAGCCACAGAACAGCAACCGCGTCGAGGAGCGCAGGCTCACCGTGTACTTCAAGGACGGCAAGCTGGTGCAGATCGACAAGGATATCGTCGCATCCGCGGATGGAGCGGCGGCTGGAAAGGACGGCAAGTGAGGGTGGCGATCGCCGGCGCTGCCGGGCGCATGGGGCGCACGCTCCTCGAAGCGGTGCTGCGCGACCCGCAACTGACGCTCGCAGCGGCGCTCGAGCCGGTCGGCCATCCTGCGCTCGGGCGCCAGGTGGGCGAGCTGGCGGCGCTGGCGTGCGAGCTCAGGCTGCGCGCCGATCAGGCCGAGGCGCTTGACGACGCGGACGTGCTGATCGATTTCACGCGGCCCGAGGGCACGCTCGCGCACCTCGAGGATTGCGCACGCCTGCGCAAGTCGCTGGTAATCGGTACGACGGGCTTTTCCCAGGATCAGAGGTCGCTCATCGCCAGCGCCGCGAAGACCATTCCGATCGTGATGGCGCCCAACATGGCGGTCGGCGTAAACGTGCTGCTCAAGCTGGCCGAGACCGCGGCGCGCATACTCGGTGACGCGTACGACGTCGAGATCATCGAGGCGCATCACCGGCACAAGGTCGACGCCCCGTCGGGCACGGCGCTCAAGCTCGGCGAGGTCGTGGCGCGCGCGCTCGGGCGCGACCCCGCAGCGTGCGCCGTGCATGGCCGGCGTGGCGACACCGGCGAGCGCGATCCGAAGGCGATCGGATTTCACGCCATCCGCGGCGGCGACATCGTCGGAGAGCACACGGTGCTGTATGCGGGCGCGGGCGAGCGTCTCGAGTTAACCGTGCGCTCGTCGAGCCGCATGACCTACGCGCTCGGCGCGCTGCGCGCGGCCAAGTTCCTCGCCGGCCGCGGGCCAGGCCTGTACGACATGTTCGACGTCCTGGGGCTGAGCTAGCGCGCGTTGCCGGGGTGCGGCGGAAGCCGGTATAATTCGTTGCTCAAACGAGCGGGAGGGGCGCCAGCCTCTTCCGCTTTTTCACATCTAGCCCTGGAGTTTGCGTCTTGCCTGCGCTCGAACCCGCGATCCTCGTCCTCGCCGACGGGACCGTGTTTCGGGGTCGGTCGATCGGCGCGCGCGGCCTCTCGGCGGGCGAGGTCGTGTTCAACACCGCCATCACAGGCTACCAGGAGATCCTCACCGATCCTTCCTATTGCCGCCAGATCGTCACGCTCACCACTCCGCATATCGGCAACACGGGCACCAACCCGGAGGACGACGAGGCCGAAAAGGTGCACGCGTCGGGCCTCGTGGTTCGCGACCTGCCGGCGGCGCCCTCGAGCTGGCGGGCGACGCACAGCCTGCCGGAATTCCTGCGCGCAAAAGGAGTGGTCGCGCTGGCCGACATCGATACACGTCGCCTGACCCGCATCCTGCGCGAGCGCGGTGCGCAGAACGGCTGCCTGATGGCAGGCGAAATCGAGGTCGACAGGGCGCTCGCCGCGGCGCGCGCCTTTCCCGGCCTTGCCGGTATGGACCTCGCCAAGGAAGTGAGCACGACGGCGCGCTACGAGTGGCGCGAGGGCGGCTGGAGCCTCGGCGCCGGATTCGGCCGGCCGGCCGAGCCGCGCTTCCACGTGGTGGCCTACGATTACGGTGTCAAGCGGAACATCCTGCGCATGCTCGCGGAGCGCGGGGCGCGCGTCACGGTGCTACCCGCGCGGGCGAGCGCTGCGGACGCGCTGGCGCTCAAGCCGGATGGAGTGTTCCTTTCCAACGGCCCGGGTGACCCGGAACCCTGCGATTACGCGATCCGGGCGATACGAGATCTCCTCGAGACCGGAAGCATCCCGTTGTTCGGCATCTGCCTCGGGCACCAGCTGATGGGACTCGCGGCGGGCGCCAGAACCGTGAAAATGAAATTTGGCCACCACGGCGCAAATCATCCGGTGAAAGACCTGGATACCGGGCGAGTGGTGATCACCAGCCAGAATCACGGCTTCGCGGTCGATCCCGAAACGCTGCCGCCGAATCTGCGGGTTACCCACGTATCGCTGTTCGACGGCTCGCTGCAGGGCTTCGCCTATACCGACCGCCCCGCGTTCTGCTTCCAGGGCCATCCGGAGGCGAGCCCCGGGCCGCACGACATCGCGTACCTATTCGACCGCTTCGCGGCGCTGATGACGGATGCCAAGAAGAACTGACCTGAAGAGCGTGCTCATCATCGGCGCCGGACCGATCGTGATCGGTCAGGCTTGCGAGTTCGACTACTCGGGCGCGCAGGCCTGCAAGGCGCTGCGCGAGGAAGGCTACCGCGTGGTGTTGGTGAACTCGAACCCGGCGACGATCATGACGGATCCCGAGACCGCCGACGCGACCTATATCGAGCCGATCACCTGGCAGGTCGTGGCGCGCATCATCGAGAAGGAGCGCCCGGACGCCTTGCTGCCTACGATGGGCGGCCAGACGGCGCTCAACTGCGCGCTCGACCTGGCGCGCGAAGGAGTGCTGGGGAAATTCGGCGTCACGCTTATCGGCGCCTCGCGCGAGGCGATCGACAAGGCCGAGGACAGAGAGAAATTCAAGCGCGCCATGCAAAGGATCGGGCTCGCCTGCCCACGCTCGGCCTTGGCGCATTCCATGGAGGAGGCGTTGCAGGTGCAGGCCGGCATCGGCTTCCCGGTCGTGATCCGGCCGTCGTTCACGCTCGGCGGCACGGGCGGCGGCATCGCCTACAACGGCGAAGAGTTCGCCACCATCTGCGAGCGCGGTCTGGAGGCCTCGCCCACGCGCGAGTTGCTGATCGAGGAGTCGGTGATCGGCTGGAAAGAGTTCGAGATGGAGGTGGTGCGCGACAAGCACGACAACTGCATCATTGTGTGCTCGATCGAGAACCTCGATCCCATGGGCGTGCACACCGGCGACTCGATCACCGTCGCGCCGGCGCTGACGCTCACCGACAAGGAATATCAGCTGATGCGCGACGCCTCGATCGCGGTGCTGCGCGAGATCGGCGTCGACACCGGCGGCTCCAACGTGCAGTTCGCCGTCAATCCGGCCGACGGGCGCATGCTGGTGATCGAGATGAATCCGCGCGTGTCGCGCTCCTCGGCGCTTGCGTCCAAAGCGACGGGTTTCCCGATCGCCAAGGTGGCCGCCAAGCTCGCCGTCGGCTACACGCTGGACGAGCTGAGGAACGAGATCACGGGGGGCGCGACCCCCGCTTCGTTCGAGCCGACGATCGACTACGTGGTGACCAAGGTGCCGCGCTTCGCCTTCGAGAAGTTCCCGCAGGCGAACGATCGGCTCACGACACAGATGAAGTCGGTCGGCGAGGTGATGGCGATCGGCCGCACGTTCCAGGAATCGTTCCAGAAGGCACTGCGCGGCCTGGAGGTCGGGGTGGACGGTCTGAACCAGAAGACCACCGATCGCGAGGTGCTGGAGCGCGAGCTGGGAGAGCCCGGACCGGAGCGCATCTGGTACGTGGGCGATGCATTCGAGAACGGCTTTACCCTCGAGGAGGTGCACCGCCTGACGCGCATCGATCCGTGGTTCCTGCAGCAGATCAAGGAGATCGTCGAGCTCGAGATGGAACTCGACGACCGATTGCTCGCCGATATCGACGCGCAGACCCTGCGGACGCTGAAGCGCAAGGGGTTTTCCGACCGGCGCCTGGCCTACCTGTTCAACACCAGCGAGGCGGAGGTGCGCGCCAAGCGCCACGCCTTCGGGATCCGCCCCGTGTACAAGCGCGTCGACACCTGCGCCGCCGAGTTCGCGACCACCACGGCGTACATGTACTCGACCTACGAGGAAGAGTGCGAGGCCGCGCCTTCCGCCAGGAAGAAGATCATGGTGCTCGGCGGTGGCCCAAACCGCATCGGGCAGGGCATCGAATTCGACTACTGCTGCGTGCATGCGGCGCTCGCGCTGCGCGAGGACGGCTTCGAGACCATCATGGTCAACTGCAATCCGGAGACCGTCTCGACCGACTACGACATCTCCGACCGCCTGTATTTCGAGCCGCTCACCCTCGAGGACGTGCTCGAGATCGTCGACAAGGAGAAGCCCTTCGGCGTCATCGTGCAATACGGAGGGCAGACGCCGCTCAAGCTTGCACGCGACCTGGCGGCGGCCGGCGTGCCGATCGTCGGCACTTCCGCCGACTCGATCGACGCCGCCGAGGACCGCGAGCGCTTCCAGAAGCTTCTCGACCGCGTCAAGCTGCGCCAGCCGCCGAACCGCACGGCGCGCTCCGCCGCGGACGCGGTGCGCCTTGCCGAGGAGATCGGCTACCCGGTGGTGGTGCGGCCGAGCTACGTGCTCGGCGGGCGCGCGATGGAGATCGTGCACCAGCGCGCCGATCTCGAGCGCTACATGGAAAGCGCGGTGCGCGTGTCGAACGACTCGCCAGTGCTAATCGACCGTTACCTGTCCGACGCGATCGAGGTCGACGTCGATTGCGTGGCCGACGGCAAGGAGGTGTTCGTCGGCGGCGTGATGGAGCACGTCGAGGAAGCGGGTGTGCACTCGGGCGACTCGGCCTGCTGTCTGCCTCCGCATTCGCTGTCCGCCGGAGTCGAGGCGGAGCTGCGGCGCCAGACCGAGCTGCTCGCGCGCGCTCTCGACGTGGTCGGTCTGATGAACGTGCAGTTCGCCATCCAGCGCGACGTCGTATACGTGCTCGAGGTGAACCCGCGCGCCTCGCGCACCGTGCCTTACGTGTCCAAGGCGACGGGATTGCAGCTCGCCAAAGTCGCGGCGCGCTGCATGGTGGGCATCGGCCTCGCGCGGCAGGGCGTCGCCGGGCCGATCAGGCCGCCCTACTTCTCGGTCAAGGAAGCGGTGTTTCCGTTCGCGAAGTTCCCAGGCGTCGACACGATCCTCGGTCCGGAGATGAAATCCACCGGCGAGGTGATGGGGGTCGGGGCGAGCTTCGGCGAGGCATTCGTCAAGTCGCAGCTTGCGGCGGGAGTCAAGTTGCCGCGCGGCGGCCGCGCTTTCATCAGCGTACGCGAGGGCGACAAGGCCGGCGCGGTGGAGGTCGCGAACGACCTGGTGCAGCTCGGCTTCTCGATCCTCGCAACGCGCGGCACGGCGGCTGTGCTCGCCAGGCACGGCGTACCGGTGACTCCGGTGAACAAGGTCGCCGAAGGCCGGCCGCACGTGGTCGATATGATCAAGAACGGCGAGATCAGCTTCATCGTCAACACCGTCGAGGCGACGCGTACCGCGATCTCGGACTCCCGCTCGATCCGCACGACCGCGCTGGCGCGTCGCGTCACGTACTACACGACGCTGGCAGGCGCGCGTGCCGCCTGCGAAGGTATGAAGCACCTCGCGCAGCTCGAACCCTACCGGCTGCAGGATCTACATGCGAAACTGCGCCTCACCGAAGAGCTTGCGTCGTAGGATCTGACTCAAATGGCGAAGACACCCATCACTTCCCGCGGGGCCGAGCTGCTGCGCGCGGAGCTCCAGCGGCTGAAGACGGTGGAGCGTCCGGGCGTGATTAGCGCGATCGCGGAGGCGCGCTCGCACGGCGATCTGTCGGAGAACGCCGAGTACGACGCGGCCCGGGAACGCCAGGGATTCATTGAGGGCCGCATCTCGGAGATCGAGGCCAAGCTCGCTAACGCGCAAGTCATCGATCCGAAGCTGCTCGATGCGGACGGACGCTGCGTGTTCGGCGCTACGCTCGACTTGCATGAGGAGGCCGGCGAGACGGTGACCTACCAGATCGTCGGCGAGGACGAGGCCGACATCAAGGACGGCCGCGTATCGATTAGCTCGCCGATCGCGCGCGCGCTGATCGGGAAGTACGCGGGGGACCAGGTCGAGGTGCAGACGCCGGGCGGAGTGAAGCGCTACGAGATCCTCGACGTCCGCTACCAGTAGCGGCGTAGCGGTGAGCAAGTCCAGCAAGCAGTGGCTGCGGCGCCATGTGACAGACGGCTACGTCAGGCAGGCGCGCGCCCACGGCTACCGCTCGCGTGCCGCCTTCAAGCTGCTCGAAATCGACGCCCGGGAGAAGCTGCTGCAGCCGGGTGCGCGCGTGCTCGATCTCGGCGCGGCCCCAGGGGGCTGGTCGCAGGTGGCGGCGGCGAAGGTCGGCCCGACGGGCCGGGTGGTTGCCATTGACCTGCTTGAACTCGCCCCCATATCGGGAGTTAAGACGCTGCGGGGCGACGTGCGGGACGCAGGAGCGCGGGAAGCGTTGCGCGCTGCGCTGGGCGGACCGGTAGACGTGGTGCTGTCTGATCTTTCACCGAACATTTCGGGGATCGCGACCGTGGATCAGGCGCGCGCGGCGGAGCTGGTTGAACTGGCCGTCGTGTTGGCGGGGGAGTTCCTGAAACCAAGCGGCGTCCTGCTGGTCAAGGCATTTCAAGGGGAGGCGTTTGAAGGAATTGTCGCCAACCTCAAAGGGGCATTTCGGTCGGTTTCGGTGCGTAAGCCCGGCGCATCGCGCGGAGAATCGCGGGAGACCTACCTGGTAGCGCGCGGCCCGAAGCCGCGCTGAAGCAGGAATGCCCCCTTTTTGCCGTGCGCAAAGGGGGCTAGAATTGGCATGACGTTGCGTGCATCGCGCGAAGGAGCAAGTCCTTGAACAATATGCTTAAGAACCTCGTCATCTGGCTCGTGATCGGGCTGGTGCTGATGACTGTGTTCAATCAGTTCAGCACGCGCCAGACCGCGCAGCAACCGATGGAGTACTCGCAGTTCCTGGACGAGGTCAAGACCGGCCGCATTGCCAAGGTGACCATCGAGGGACGGCAGCTGAAGGCGACCACCACCGACGGCAAGCGCGTGGTGAGCTACTCCCCGGGGGACATCTGGCTGGTGTCTGACCTGCTCAAGTACGGCGTCAAGATCGAGGCCAAGCCCGAGGAGGAACCCTCGCTCCTCATGAACATCTTCGTATCGTGGTTCCCCATGCTGCTGCTGATCGGCGTGTGGATCTTCTTCATGCGCCAGATGCAGGGCGGAGGCCGCGGCGGCGCCTTCTCGTTCGGCAAGTCGCGCGCGCGGATGATGGATGAGTCGACCAACACCGTCACGTTCGCCGACGTGGCGGGCTGCGAGGAAGCGAAGGAAGACGTCGCCGAACTGGTCGATTTCCTGCGCGACCCGTCCAAGTTCCAGAAGCTGGGCGGCCGCATTCCGCGCGGCGTGCTGATGGTAGGCTCGCCGGGGACCGGCAAGACGCTTCTCGCGCGCGCCATCGCGGGCGAGGCGAAAGTTCCATTCTTTTCCATCTCCGGCTCCGACTTCGTCGAGATGTTCGTCGGCGTCGGCGCGGCGCGCGTGCGCGACATGTTCGAGCAGGCCAAGAAGCACGCGCCCTGTATCGTGTTCATCGACGAGATCGACGCCGTTGGGCGCCAGCGCGGAGCGGGCCTCGGCGGCGGCAACGACGAGCGCGAGCAGACGCTGAACCAACTGCTCGTCGAGATGGACGGCTTCGAAGCCACGATGGGCGTGATTGTCATCGCCGCGACCAACCGGCCGGACGTGCTCGATCCGGCGCTGCTGCGCCCCGGACGCTTCGATCGTCAAGTGGTTGTACCACTGCCCGACATCCGCGGGCGCGAGGAAATTCTCAAGGTGCACATGCGCAAGGTGCCGCTCGCTCCCGACGTCAAGGCGGACATCATCGCGCGCGGCACGCCCGGCTTCTCCGGCGCGGATCTCGCCAACCTGGTAAACGAGGCGGCGCTGTTCGCCGCGCGCAAGAACAAGCGCCTGGTCGACATGGAGGACTTCGAGCGCGCCAAGGACAAAATCATCATGGGCGCGGAGCGCCGCTCCATGGTGATGCCCGAGGAAGAGCGTCGCAACACGGCGTACCACGAATCGGGGCACGCCGTGGTGGCGAAGCTTTTGCCGAAGACCGACCCGGTGCACAAGGTGACGATCATCCCGCGCGGACGTGCGCTCGGCGTGACCATGCAACTGCCCGAGCAGGACCGCTACAGCCAGGACCGCGAGCGGCTGTACAACATGATCTGCGTGCTGTTCGGCGGACGCATTGCCGAGGAACTGTTCATGAGCCAGATGACCACTGGTGCGGCGAACGATTTCGAGCGCGCCACCGAGCTTGCGCGCCGCATGGTGACGCAGTGGGGGATGTCCGACGAGCTCGGCACCATGGTGTACGGCGAAAACGAAGGCGAGATCTTCCTCGGCCGCTCGATCACGACACACAAGAACGTGTCCGAGGCGACCATGCAGAAGGTGGATGCCGAGATTCGACGCATCATCGATACGCAGTACCAGCTCGCGCGCAAGCTGCTCGAGGAAAATCGCGACAAGGTCGAGGCGATGACCAAGGCACTGCTCGAGTGGGAGACGATCGACGCCGACCAGATCAACGACATCATGGCGGGCAGGCCACCGCGTCCTCCGAAGGCGACGCCGCCCGCACAAGGCTCCTCCGGCGCCGCGAATGACGGCGGCGCGCGCGGGGCCACCGCGCCCGCTCCAAGCGCCTGATCGCTCGATGCTGCGCTGCGGCAGACACATGCTGCCGCTCGAGCGCCCCCTGGTGATGGGGATCGTCAACATCACCCCAGACTCCTTTTCCGACGGCGGGAAGTTCCTGGACCGTGCCGCCGCGCTGGCGCACGCACGCCGTCTAATTGAGGAGGGCGCGGACGTGCTCGATCTGGGCGGCGAATCCACGCGTCCTGGGGCGCGACCCGTAAGCGAGGAAGAGGAGCTGGACCGGATCATTCCGGTACTGGAAGCGCTCGCGGACGCGCCTCTGCCGATCTCCATCGACACGCGCCGCCCGGCCGTCATGCGCGAGGCACTGGCGCACGGGGCGTCGATGATCAATGACATCGAGGCGCTGTCGGCGCCCGGCGCGCTCGAAGCGGTCGTGCCGACGGACTGCGCCGTGTGCCTGATGCACAAGCGCGGTGAGCCGGCGACCATGCAGCACGATCCCCGCTACGGGGAGGTCGTAAGCGAGGTCGCGGACTACCTCGCGGGCAGGATCGCGGCCGCGCGTGCGGCTGGCATCGGAGCGGATCGGATCGTCGCAGATCCGGGGTTCGGATTCGGCAAGACGCTGGTGCACAACCTTGCGCTGCTCAAGCGGCTGCCGGAGGTTGTAGCCCGGCTGGGGGTACCGCTACTCGTCGGCTGGTCGCGCAAATCGTCGCTCGGCGAGCTCACGGGCCGCTCTGCCGGGGATCGCCTGGCGGGCAGCCTGGCAGCCGCTTTGCTCGCTTTGCTCGGCGGGGCGAAAATACTGCGCGTACACAACGTAAAGGAGACGCGCGACGTGGTTCTCGTCTGGGAGGCCTGGCGCAACGCATGAGCCGCAAGCACTTCGGCACCGATGGCGTGCGCGGCACGGTCGGCAGCTCGCCGATGACGGCCGATTTCGTTCTGCGCCTGGGCTATGCAGCAGGCAGCGTGTTCGCCGCGCGCGGGCAGGCGGCGCAAGCTGAACGCCCCGCGGTCCTGATCGGCAAGGACACGCGCATATCCGGGTACATGATCGAGGCTGCGCTCGAAGCGGGGTTCTCCGCCGCGGGCGTGGACGTGCTGCTCTGCGGTCCGCTGCCGACGGCCGGAGTCGCGTACCTGACGCGTGCGTTGCGCCTGAGCGCTGGGGTGGTCATCAGCGCTTCGCACAATCCTTATCCGGACAATGGCATCAAGTTCTTTTCCGGTGACGGCTTCAAGCTGCCGGACGCGGTAGAGAATGAGATCGAGCGCGCGCTGGATGCTCCGATGGGATGCAATGCGGCGGCGAAGCTCGGGCGCGCGCGACGCGTGGACGATGCGGCCGGCCGCTACATCGAATTCTGCAAGTCGACCTTTCCGAACGAGCTCGACCTTAAGGGTCTCAGACTCGTCGTCGACTGCGCGCACGGCGCGGCCTACGGCGTGGCGCCGCACGTCTTTCATGAGCTGGGCGCGGAGGTCATCGCAATCGGCGCCGAGCCCGACGGCTTCAACATAAACGAGGGCTATGGAGCCACCGCGCCCGAGCGACTGCGCGAGGAGGTCAGGCGCCGCGGCGCGCACCTCGGCGTCGCGCTGGACGGCGATGCCGACAGGGTCGTGATGGCCGACGGGGTCGGAGCGCTCTACGACGGCGACCAGCTGCTGTACGCCATCGTGCGGCACCGTGCGGCAAGGGAGCGCGTGGCCGGCGTGGCCGGAACCCTGATGACCAACCTGGCGCTCGAACAGGCGCTCGAGCGCGCAGGGATTCCATTCGCGCGCGCGAGCGTCGGCGATCGCTACGTACTCGAGCTGCTGCGCGAGCGGAGCTGGCTCTACGGCGGCGAGAACTCCGGTCACATCATCTGCCTGGACCGCCATACGACCGGCGACGGCATCGTATCGGCGCTACAGGTGCTCGCCGCGATGCGCGACGGTGGCCATTCGCTCGCCCAGCTGACCGCGGATCTGGTCATGTATCCGCAAGTGCTGGTGAACGTCGCGGTGCCGAGCGGCTTCGACTGGCGCGCCCACGAGGCGATCGCACAGGCGTTGGCGCAGGGTGAGCGGCTGCTCGATGGGCGCGGCCGCGTGCTGCTCAGGCCCTCGGGCACCGAGCCGGTTCTGCGTGTCATGGTCGAGGGCGAGCCGCGCAGCGCGATCGAGTCCGCGGCGCGGTCGCTCGCCGAGGCAGTGCGGCGCTGCGCTGGCGCGCGGTAAGTCCTCCCCCGCGCTGGTTCCGTCAATCCATCGGGCGGCAAGAAGTCGCGGCCTGCCGCCGTTCATGACGTTCTTTTGCCCGATCGTCCGATTCGTTCGAAACGTGGGATATTTGTCACGGCGCTCCCGTACAAACCTTTGTAAGAAGGTGCTGTCACGTCACGCAGCTAGCGGGGGAAAGACGCGTGGGGCGCAAGCGAGACTTATGGCCGCATGGCGCGCGCAGGGGACAGCGCGGTATGAGCCTGGTCGAGGTTCTGGTCGCGGTCGCGATTGGGCTGATCGGCATGCTCGTCATCACGCAGGCATATATCACCAGCGATAAGTTCAACCGCTCCACGGTAGGCGAGAACAGCGCCCAGACCAATGGCACGATCGCGCTGTTCACTGTCGAGCGCGACCTGCGCATGGCCGGCTACGGCATGGCGAACACCGCCGCCTTCGGATGCGGGAAAATAAACTGGTATTACGACCCGAACTACTCACAGAACCTCGGCGGCACCCTGCCCGATATCACCCTGGCGCCCGTCTACATCACCGTGACGCCCGGCCAGCCGGACCAAATCACCACCATGTACTCGACCTCCGGCCGGATCGTCCCCGGGACGCTCTCGAAGACCATGCCCGCGGCCTCTTCGGAGTACGACGTCGATGGCACGGAAGGCTACAAGCAGCAGGACCTCGTGCTGCTCGTGAACCAGGCGGGGCCGGTCAGCTGCACGATGGCGCAGATCACGCAGGTGCAGCCGTCGGCCGCCAAGGTGCAGCACAACCCGGGCGGCAACGCGCCCTACAACCCGCCCGGCGCTGGCCTTTTTCCTGCATACAAGCAGGGCGATCTGGTCTTCGATCTGGGCAATCCTTTGGTCCGTACCTATGCGATCGTCAACGGGCGCCTGCGCGCATCCGATGCCCTGCTCATGGCGGGAGGCGTAGCGCCGTTCGATATCGCTGACGGCCTCGTCGACCTGCGCGCCGAGTACGGCAAGGACAACGGCGTGAATAACGGCACGGTGCAGAACGCCACTTTCGTCGCGAACGACGGCATCATCGACAGCTTCGACAACGTCGCGCCCAGCTCGTCCGCCGAGTGGGCGCAAGTGCTCGCGATTCGCGTTGCGGTGCTGGCGCGAATCGGCGAGTACGAGAAGCCGGTCGGTGGCGTCTGCACGGCGACGACCGTGGCGCCGACTTGGGCCGCAGGTACGCGCAGCTTCACCGTTCCCGAAGGACTGCCGAGCTGCTACCGCTATCGCGTGTTCGAGACGGTGGTGCCGCTGCGCAACCTCATCTGGCGCATGACCTAGGCGAAAGTCCGTCATGAGGCGGTAACATCCCCGCAATAGACTGCTCTTCGCACCTTTATTCACGCGAAGGAGTCTGGGATGTTCATAAAGAAAATCAGGGAGTTATCCGTAGCCACCGCCGCGATCGCGGCGATTGCTGCGCCTCTGGCTGCTTCGGCCGCGGAGATCACCGGCGCGGGCGCGACATTCCCCTACCCGATTTATGCCAAATGGGCCGATGCCTACAAGAAGGCGACCGGGATCGGCCTGAACTATCAGTCGATCGGCTCGGGCGGCGGCATCAAGCAGATCAGCGCCAAGACGGTCGATTTCGGCGCATCCGACATGCCGCTCAAACCTGAAGTGCTCGAGAAGGATGGCCTGATGCAGTTTCCGACTGTGATCGGCGGGGCGATCCCCGCGGTCAACCTGAAGGGCATCAAGCCCGGCGAGCTGAAGCTCTCGGGCGAAGTACTCGGCAACATCTACCTCGGCAAAATCAAGAAGTGGAACGACCCGGAGATCGCTGCACTCAATCCGGGATTGAATTTGCCGACGGAAGCGATCTCGGTGGTGCACCGTTCGGACGGCTCGGGTACGACCTTCATCTGGTCCAACTATCTCTCGAAAGTGAGCCCGGAGTGGAAAGACAAGGTGGGTGAGGGTACTTCGGTCAACTGGCCCACCGGCGTGGGCGGCAAGGGCAACGAAGGCGTCGCCTCCTACGTGCAGCGGATCAACGGCTCGATCGGCTACGTCGAGTACGCGTACGTGCTGCAGAACAAGATGACCTATGCACTCGTGAAGAACCGCGACGGCCTCTTCGTGGCGCCAAGCGCCAAGGCGTTCATGGCGGCCGCCGCCGGCGCCGACTGGAACGCTGCACCGGAGATGTATCTGATCCTCACCGATGCCCCCGGGGCGAATGCTTGGCCAATCGCCGGCGCGACCTTCATCCTGATGCACAAGGCGCAGGAGAAGCCCGAGCGCGCGGCGGAGGTCCTCAAGTTCTTCAAGTGGGCGTACGCCAATGGCGACCAGATGGCGGAGAGCCTCGACTATGTGCCCATGCCGGATTCGGTCGTAGCGCTGATCGAAGCAAACTGGAAGCAGATCAAGGACACGTCGGGCAAGCCGATCCATCAATGACCGGGAATCGGCCCGCCACGGCGGGCAAGGGGAAGGGGCGGTCGAATGCCGCCCCTTTTCGTTGAGGCAGCGAGTTTCAACTAGAATGCGCGGGAAACCTCGATGAGTGCCGTCCCCGTGTCGATACACGGCGTCGATAATCAGACCAACATCGCCGTGACCGAGTACGGCCGACCGCCGCCGCGCACCCGGTCGTCGGCACGCCTGGACGCCGCATTCGAATGGTTGACGCGGGGCTTCGCAATCCTGGTGTTCAGCCTCCTGGCCGCTATCCTGGTGTCGCTCGTACTGGGCAGCACCCTGACGCTCGACAAGTACGGCCTCAGCTTCATCTGGCGCCGCGAATGGGATCCGGTGCGCGAGTCTTTCGGCGCGCTGGTGCCGATCTACGGGACGCTGGTTACTTCGCTTATCGCGATGATTATCGGTATCCCGGTAAGCTTCGGCATCGCGCTCTTCCTCACCGAGCTCGCGCCGGGATGGCTGAAGCGGCCGCTGGGGACTGCGATCGAGCTGCTCGCGGCAATTCCTTCGATCATTTACGGCATGTGGGGTCTGTTCGTGCTCTCGCCGATCATACAGTCGAATGTCCAGCCGTTCCTGATCGACCTGTTCGGGAACGTTCCGATCCTTGGGAAGCTGTTCGAGGGGCCGCCACTCGGCATCGGAATGATGACGGCGGGACTCATCCTGTCGATCATGGTCATTCCGTTCATCACGGCGGTGATGCGCGACGTGTTCGAGCTGGTGCCTTCGATGCTCAAGGAATCGGCGTATGGCCTGGGTGCGACAACCTGGGAAGTCGTGTTCCGGGTGGTCCTTCCCTACACGAAGGTCGGCGTGGTAGGCGGCATCATGCTGGGACTCGGGCGTGCCCTCGGGGAAACCATGGCGGTGACCTTTGTGATCGGCAACGCGCACGAGCTTTCCGCGTCGCTCATGGCGCCCGGCAACAGCATCGCGTCGGCGCTCGCCAACGAGTTCACCGAGGCTGTCGGCGACGCCTATCTCTCGGCGCTGTTCGAGCTCGGCCTGATCCTGTTCGTGATCACGACTATCGTGCTGGCGCTTTCCAAGCTGCTGCTGCTGCGCCTCTCCCGGCAGGAGGGCGCGCGTGCCTGAGGCGATGTGATGAGCGAAATCGACGCCTCGAATCCGGTCTACCGCCGGCGCAAGCTCGTCAATCGCGTGATGCTCTCGGTGTCGGCGCTCGCTCTCGTCTTCGGACTAATCTGGCTCACCTGGATCCTGGCGACGCTGCTGTACGAGGGAGGCGCGGCGCTTCTCAGGGCGGGTCTGTACTACCAGATGACGCCGCCGCCCGGATTGGATGGCGGGCTGGCCAATGCGATCGCCGGCAGCTTGCTGCTGGTCGTGATCGGAACGCTGATTGGCACTCCGATCGGCGTTCTGGCTGGCACGTACCTCGCGGAGTACGGCCGGCGCGGCTGGCTCGCATCGGCGACGCGCTTTCTGAACGACGTGCTTCTGTCAGCGCCATCGATCGTCATCGGCCTGTTCGTCTACTCGGTGTATGTGGCGCGCGTCGGTCACTTTTCCGGGTGGGCGGGAAGCATGGCGCTCGGGCTGCTGGTGATCCCCGTGGTGGTGCGCACCACCGACGACATGCTTAAGCTGGTGCCGAGCAGCCTGCGCGAGGCGGCCGCAGCGCTCGGCTGCCCGACGTGGAAGATGATCCTGCAGGTGAGCTACCGGGCGGCGCGCACGGGGATCCTGACCGGCATTCTGCTCGCCGTGGCGCGCATCAGCGGGGAGACCGCGCCGCTGCTGTTCACCGCGCTGAACAACCAGTTCTGGTCGTTGAACATGAATGCCCCGGTGTCAAACCTTCCGGTCGTAATATTCCAGTTCGCGATGAGCCCGTACCAGGACTGGCAGCGGCTCGCCTGGGGCGGCGCCACGCTCATCACGATCGCGGTGCTGTTCTTGAATATCGTCGCGCGCGTCCTGTTCAAGAAGGCCCAATAGGGAAGGTCAATCCATGGAAGCCACCGAAGCTGCGCCGCGGCGGACACCTCGACCCGAGGTCGCGACGCGCACGGAGTCCGCCAGCGAGCACAAGGTCAAGCTCGAGGTCCGCAATCTCGACTTTTTCTACGGCAGGTTTCATGCGCTGAAGTCGATCAGCATGGACGTTCCCGAACGCCGTGTGACGGCGTTCATCGGCCCCTCCGGATGCGGCAAATCCACGTTGCTGCGCGTGTTCAACCGCATGTACTCGCTCTATCCGGAGCAGCGCGCCGAGGGCGAGGTGATCATGGACGGGGAGAACCTGCTCACCACGAAGCGCGACGTGTCGCTGATCCGCGCAAAGATCGGGATGGTGTTCCAGAAACCGACGCCGTTCCCGATGTCGATCTACGACAATATCGCCTTCGGCGTGCGGCTGTTCGAGCGCCTGAACAAGCGCGACATGGACGAGCGCGTCGAGTGGGCGCTGCATAAGGCGGCGCTCTGGGACGAGGTGAAGGACATCCTGACGCGCAGCGGCCACAGCCTCTCGGGCGGCCAGCAGCAGCGCCTGTGTATCGCGCGCGGCATCGCGGTCAAGCCGCAGATCCTCCTGCTGGACGAGCCGACTTCTGCGCTCGACCCGATCTCGACCGCCAAGATCGAGGAGCTGGTCGACGAGCTGAAGCGGGAATTCACCATCGTCATCGTCACGCACAACATGCAGCAGGCCGCGCGCGTCTCGGACTTCACCGCTTACATGTACCTCGGCGAGCTGATCGAGTTCGACGTCACCGATACCGTGTTCATCAAACCGAAGATGAAGCAGACCGAGGACTACATCACCGGTCGCTTCGGCTAGTTCAAGCCGCGCGGGCGCGTAGGCGCTCGAGGTCGGGGATGCGGATGTCGCGCCCGTCGATGCCGATCAATCCGGAGGCGGCCAGCTCGTGCAGGATGCGCGAGAAGTGTTCCTGCGTGAGGCTCAGGCGGGAGGCGATGATCCCCTTCGCGGCGGGCAAGGTCACTCCCGCTCCGTCACGCGGGCAAACCTGCACGTTGGTCAGGAGATAGCCGACCACCCGCTCGGTACCCGAGCGCAGGGTGACGTTCTCCAGATCGCTCAGGAAATGGTCTAGCCGCCGGCTAAGGTCGGCGATGATGCGCTGCGCAAATCCGACGTGATGCTCGAGCTCGGCGAGCACCCGCGCCTTTGGGACGTGCACCAGCTTGGTCGGAAGCAGCGCCTCGGCGCTCGCGCGGTGGGGATGATCGAGAAACAGTCCGGAGCTGCCGAGACTGTGGCCCCGCCCGATGAGCTCGAAAACCTTCTCCGCGCCATTCCGGGAGTGCAGTGAAAGCTTTACCTGGCCGCAGACCACCACGTGCAGGCCGGTCCAGGCGTCGCCACGGCGGAACACGAACGCCCCCCGCGGGGCTTCGAGCTGGGTAGCGCCGTTGGCGAGGCGCGCCAGCTCATCCCGCGCAAGGCCCGCGAACAGCGGCACCCTCCCAAGGAAGTCCTCGATCGCGATGCACTGTTTGGCGGGCATGTCGGCTGAGAGGCTCTGGTATCGCAATGCAACAATGATCGCTTCTCTGCCGCCGCGCATTGTGATGCAGATCAAATCCGGCGCGTTGCGTGCGCGATACACATCGTACGTTTGGCTCAGCGTTCAAATGGGCATTTGACCCAAATCAAAGCAGCGGTCGATACTGCCACTTACATTGGGTTTGCAGGCTCTCGTCGAAGACGAAAACTACCTGGCGGGAGCGCAAGCGGCGGGAGGCGGGTTGAAGAAGAGCATTGCACACTGCGCACGGCCGGGGCGTGAACGCCCGGCGGCCCGCATCCCCGCACCGCAGCAATTTCGGTTCCAACTCACCCTCCTTCCTGAACGAGGAATGCCATGCGCTTGAAGCACGTCTTGCTTGCAGGTTTGGTGATGTCTTGCTGGCTCGGGGCGACGACGGCCCGGGCGTTCGACGAGGACGCGGCCAAGTCGCTCATGAAGAAGAGCAATTGCTTCAAGTGCCACGCGATCGACAAGAAGAAGGACGCGCCGTCGTACCAGGAGATCGCGAAGAAACACAAAGGTAAGGCGGACGCCGAGAAGGAGCTCTACACGCACCTCACCACGCATCCGAAGGTCAAGGTCGAGGGCAAAGAAGAAGAGCACGCGTCGCTCAAGACCAAGGACGACGCCGACATCAAGAACGTCATCCAGTTCATCCTGGCGCAATAGGCCGCGCACTAAGCCGGCAAGGGAGCATCCCGTGGTCATAAGAAAAATATGGGAGGCGATCCGGGGGGACAGCAAGTCTCCGGGCACGATCGCGTTGCGCGTCGCGATTGCTGGCGCGATAGCCTTCGTCGGCATCGCGGTCGTCGCGATCGCAGGGGCCACGGGCCTTGCATGGACCAGCACGCTCAAGTTCTGCACCTCGTGCCACGAGATGCATGACAACCCGTTCAAGGAGTATCAGGGCACGATTCACGACACGAACCGGGTGGGCGTACGGGTGGTGTGCTCTGACTGCCACGTGCCGCACGAGCCCGGGCCGCTGATCCTGCGCAAGATGCAGGCAACGTTCGAGATCTGGGGAAAGCTCACCGGGGTCATCGATACCAAGGAGAAGTTCCGCGCGAAGCGCGCCGAACTCGCAAAGGTCGTATGGACGCGCATGCTCACCACCAATTCGCTCGAGTGCCGCAACTGCCACAAACCGGATGCGTTCGACGCCGACAAGCAGTCGGATAAGGCGAAGAACGCACACGCCAAGGCCGAGCGCGAAGGCATGACCTGCATCGAGTGCCACTACGCGATTGCGCACGACGAACCGAAGGGCCCCGGTCCGCAGGAGCTGAAGAAGCAGCTCGGGATCGGCAAGCTGCCGTGGAAAGTCGACTGATGCTTTTAGCGAAATAGAAGGCTCAACAAGGGGGGCAGTTCGATGAAACCGTCGAGAATACGGATCATCAGCGCGTTGCAGGGGGTCGCCCTGGCGCTCGGCCTGGCCGTAGCGATACCGGGGCTCGCGCAGACATCCGACAAGCCGGAGCACAAGGACCTCGTTTTGCGCGGCGACGCCAAGTGCACGCGCTGCCACGACGAGACGGACGACTACCCCGTTCTTGCGATCGCCAAGACGGAGCACGGCACGCAAGCCGATGCGCGCACACCGACCTGCACCGACTGCCACGGCGAGAGCCAAGCGCACGTCGACAACCCGGGCGGCAAGGCCGAGCGGCCGCTGCCCGATCGCATGTTCCGCAAGTCCTCGCCTACGCCGATCGACGCGCGCAACGGCGCGTGCCTCGCCTGCCACGACCGGGACGTGTCGCGCTACCACTGGATGGGCAGCACGCACCAGACGCGCGACGTCGCCTGCACCTCGTGCCATCGCATCCACACCGCGCACGACGCCGTGCGCGACAAAGTGACGCAGCCCGAAGTCTGCTTCACCTGCCACAAGGAGCAGCGCGCGCAAATAGACCGGCCGTCGCACCATCCGATCCCGGAAGGAAAGATGGGCTGCTCGGACTGCCACAATCCGCACGGCTCAGTGGGGCCGAAGCTCATGAAGCGCGACAGCGTGAACGAGGTCTGCTACACCTGCCACGCGGAGAAGCGCGGCCCCTTCGTGCACACGCACGAACCGGTGAGCGAGGACTGCACGTTGTGTCACAACCCGCACGGTACGACGACCGAAAACATGCTGAAGGTGCGGCCGCCGTTCCTGTGCCACCAGTGCCACACGCCGCACGGCCCGAACGTTCCGCAACTACTCGGGCAGCAACTCGTTCCAAACACGGTGACGACGACAGGGAAAAACGCAATCAATATCACGATGGCTCGGGGTTGCCTGAATTGCCATACCGAGGTGCACGGCAGCAATAACCCGACCGCCACGGAACCGAGCCCGCAATTCAATCTGCGCTGAGACCGGGAGACTCGCCATGAGTACGTACAAGAAGCAATCGATTGTGTGCCGGGGGGCCATCGCCGTGTTCACGTTCGCGCTCGCGGGCGCGGCGTACGCAGACGACGACACAATCGCGCAACTCACGCGGCCCGAGAGCGCCATCGGCGTCGGCGCCGCCGCCGTAAGTGGCGACGCGAAGGAGCGCGCGATCTGGGGCCAGTACAACGGCATGCGTGAGCAGGATGGTTACTTTCTGCTCGATTTCGACTTCATCAAGCGCGACGATCAGACCGGCACCTGGACCAACATCATGGGCCGCAACCTCGGGCTCGATACTCGAGAGCTGGGTTTCTCCATGAACAGGCAGGGCGACTGGAAGGTCGGGCTCGATTACAGCGAGCTCGTCCATCGAGAAATCAGGACCATCAACACGAGCGAGGTCGGCGCTGGCACCACGACGCCGGTGGTGACTCGCCTTGCGACGCCCGGCACGGGTTCGGATGTGAATCTGGAAATGAAGCGGCAGAAGACGGGTGTCGACCTCGACAAGTGGGTCAGCTCCGCCTTCCAAGTTCAGTTCAGCTTCAAGAACGAAGACAAGGACGGCGCCCGCCTGTGGGGGCGCGGCTACGACTGCGCGGCGTCGGTCTGTTCGACGACCCAGAACGCGACCAACCAACGATGGGGCGTGCTCCTGCTGCCGGAGCCCGTCAATTCCAATACCAAGCAGATCGAGGCGAAACTGAACTACGTTACGCCGAAACTTGCGCTCACGGGCGGCTACTACGGCTCGTTGTATACCAACTACAACGGAAGCCTGCAGCCGACGGTGACTGCCCCGCTGAACGGGCCGACTGGTCTGCCGGTTGCCACCGTTAGTGCACTGGGTGTCCTGAACACGCCGATGGCGTTGCCGCCCGACAACGAGGCGCATCAGCTGTACGTCGCGGGCAATTACGCTTTCACCCAGACGACGCATTCGAACTTCAAACTGGCCTATACGCACGCGACCCAGGACGAGAACTTCGGTGGGGCGGGCTTGTTTGGGGCGCCAGCCGGTGTGACGAGCCTGAACGGCAAGGTGGACACGACCTTGGCGCAATTCGGGTTGTCCGCGCAACCATTGCCAAGACTCTCCGTGACCGGCAACGTGCGCTACGAGGACAGAGTAGACAAGACGCCGCAATACCTCTATAGCGTCGAGACTACCGGGACTCCGAGCATTCCGCGCTTCTGGATGAACGACCAGGACTCGCGCAAGAGGCTCGATGCAAAGCTGGAAGGCAGCTACCTCTTGCCCGGCAATACTCGCGCAACGTTGGGCGTCAATTACAACTCGATCGACCGTGAGTTGCCGACGGCAACGAGTGTCATGATTGCAGGCATGTCCGGCCTGCGCGACAAGAATAGTGAATGGGGCTACACCGCGGAACTGCGTCGCAGTGTCTCGGACACGCTGACGGGTGCCATCAGCTACGGACAAAGCCGGCGGGAGGGCTCGAACTGGTGGGATACCTGCAGCCCGACTGCGTTTCCAACGAATCTGGCCTGCGGTGCCACGGGGTTCATATACGGCAATACGTACCCCGATGCCCAAATTTGGGCGCGCACCGCGATATATCCCTACATGATGGAAGATCGGACGCGTCAGAAGGTGAAGCTGTCAGCAGATTGGGCCGCGACGGAGCGGCTGGGCGTCCAGTTCATCGCGGAGAATTCGTTCGATCACTATGGAAGCCCGACAACCAAGGGCTTGCGCGACGGACGTATGCTCCTGTACAGCGTCGATGCGAGCTATAGCTTGTCGGATGCGTGGAAGCTGACGGCCTACGCGTCTCGCGGCGATCAGGTGACGCGTGTAGATCACTCGACCGCCTACCTCGGCGATCTGGGTGACGTCAACGACGCGATCGGGATCGGGCTGGTTGGCAAGCCCTCCGGACGTTACGAGTTTGGCGGCAATATTTCGTACATCACGGACACGAATACCTACGGCACGATGGCGGACTCCGGGGCGTCGGCGGCTAACGTGGCCCAAATCGCGGCGTTCCAGCTGCCGGACGTTGTGTACCGCGAGACGCGGCTCAATCTGTACGGCAAGTACACGCTCGACAAGCACTCCGACATCCGCTTGGACTTTGTGTACGCCGACTACTACTTCACCGAATGGGCGTGGGGCGCCTCCGGGGTACCGTTCACCTACCAGGACAACACCACGGTCAGCCTCGACCCGAAGCAGCACGTGGCCTACATCGGCGCGCGCTACATCTACCGGATGCAGTGACGATCTCCTAGGCGGTGGCCAGACGAGCCGCACTGAACTCCTCCCTGCTGTTGGGATTGGGGCCGGTATTGCCGGCCCCTCGTTTTTTTGAGCGTGCCGCGCCTGCGGTATGCTTCGCGCTTTTGCCAAACGGCATTCCCCGTACATGATGCTTGAAGCCCGCGACCTCGCCTGCGAGCGCGGCGACCTGCGCCTTTTTTCGGGCCTGGAGTTCGCGCTCTCCGCGGGCGAGCTGCTGTGGGTGCGCGGCGCGAACGGCAGCGGCAAGACGAGCCTGCTCAGGCTGGTCGCGGGCTTGTCTCGCCCGGCGGCCGGCTCGATCCACTGGCGTGGCGAGGACATCCGCGCGCTCGCCGAGGAGTACGCGCGCGAGCTGCTCTTCATCGGCCACTCGAATGCCGTAAAGGATGAGTTCAGCGCCGAGGAGAACCTGGCTGTGTCGCTCGACCTCGCGGGCCGGCGCTCTTCGGCCGCAGAGCGCGCCGCGGCGCTCGAGCAGCTCGGCCTCGCGGCGCGCGCGCGCTTGCCGGCACGGTATCTGTCTCAGGGGCAGAAGCGGCGCGTCGCGCTCGCGCGCCTGTGCCTGGCGGCCGACGTGCCGCTGTGGATCCTCGACGAGCCCTTCGCGGCGCTCGACGCGCGCGCGCTCGATACGGTGGTCGGCCTGGTCGACGCGCACCTCGCGCGCGGCGGGGCGGCAATCCTGACGACGCATCAGGAAGTGACGATCGCCGCCCGCGCGCGCTTCTCGATCGCGCTCGGGGATTGAACGAGGGCATGCTCGCCGGACTCAAAGCCATCGTCGCCCGCGACCTGCGCCTGTCGATGCGCCGGCGCGGCGACGTGCTCAACCACCTGGTGTTCTTCGTCATCGTAGTAACGTTGTTTCCGCTCGGCGTCGGCGCGGAGCCGAACTTGCTGCGCGCCATGGCGCCCGGGATCCTGTGGGTCGCGGCGCTGCTCGCAGCGATGCTGTCGCTGCAGCGCCTGTTCGCCGCCGACTTTGCTGACGGCACGCTGGAGCAGATGCTGATTTCCGCACAACCGCTGGGGGTAATCGTGGTCGGCAAGATGATCGCGCACTGGATGATGTCCGGCCTGCCGCTCACGCTGCTCGCCCCGGTACTGGGCGTACAGTTTGACCTGCCTCAAGCGGCGCTTGCCACGCTAGTCCTATCCTTGGCGATCGGGACGCCCGTGCTCAGCCTGATCGGCGGAGTGGGCGCCGCGCTGACGCTCGGCGTACGCGGCGGCGGCGTGTTGCTTGCGCTGCTCGTGCTGCCGCTCTATGTTCCGGTGCTGATTTTCGGCGCCGGCGCGGTGGCCGAAGTATCGGGCGGCATGAGCGCCGCGCCGCATCTCTCGCTGCTAGGGGCGTTCCTTGCCATATCATGCGCGGTGGCTCCGTGGGCTACCTGTGCGGCCCTGCGAGTCGCTTACGACTGAAGGCGGACGGAAGGACAGCTTGACGATCGACAGCTACAGGCTTCAGGGCGAGGCGGGCATCCGCGGCTGGCTGCTGTTCCGCTTCGCCGCGCCGCAGGCGTTCTATCCGCTTGCGGGCCGCGTGATTCCCTGGTTCGGAGCGCTGGCGACGCTGCTCGCCGCCGCCGGCCTGTACATCAGCTTCTTCGTCGCGCCGACCGACGCGCAGCAGGGCGAGGCCTATCGCATAATCTTCATCCACGTCGCCGCGGCCTGGATGTCGATGTTCCTGTACGTCGTGATGGCCTGCTGGGCGGCGCTCGGCCTGGTGCTCAACACGCGCCTGTCGGGCATGATGGCCTCGGCGATTGCGCCCACCGGCGCGATGTTCACCTTCGTCGCGCTGTGGAGCGGCGCGCTGTGGGGCAAGCCGACCTGGGGCACCTGGTGGGTATGGGACGCGCGGCT